>ENA-ORRE01000129-ORRE01000129.1-human-gut-metagenome-genome-assembly--contig:-NODE-129-length-58335-cov-22.295916_pt1 | contig 58335 bp, 60 predicted proteins | sample MGYA00242171_ERZ509126 | MGnify/ENA primary metagenome ERZ509126 (study PRJEB26280, sample SAMEA2338648) | human gut metagenome | biome: human gut; feature: human-associated habitat; material: faeces... | reverse complement strand
TCTTTTAATGCTTTCATTAATTGTATTTGTTCTTCTATTGTTCTTTTATCTAATATATCTGGTTTTATCGCTATTTTATATGCATATTCATTATAATCACATTCTTTTAATGCTTTCATTAATTGTATTTGTTCTTCTATTGCCCTTTTATTTAATAAATATGAATCTATTGCTATATTGTATGCATAGCTATTATAATCACATTCTTTTAATGCTCTCATTAATTGTATTTGTTCTTCTATTGCTCTTTTATCTAATACATCTGGATTTGTTGCTATTCTATATGCAAAAAAATTATATTCACATTCTTTTAATTCTCTCATTAATTGTATTTGTTCTTCTGTCGTCCTTTTATCTAATGCACTTGGATTTGTTGCTATATAATATGCATCTGCATCATAATTACATTCTTTTAATGCTCTTATTAATTGCATTTGTTCTTCTATTGTTCTTTTATCTAATACATCTGAATATATCGCTATTTTATATGCATATTCATTATAATCACATTCTTTTAATGCTCTTATTAATTGCATTTGTTCTTCTATTGTTCTTTTATCTAATACATATGGATCTATTGCTATATTGTATGCACATCCATTATAATCGCATTCTTTTAATGCTTTCATTAATTGTATTTGTTCTTCTATTGTTCTTTTATCTAATACATCTGAATATATCGTTATATTATATGCATATACATCATAATCACATTCTTTTAATGCACTCATTAATTGTATTTGTTCTTCTGTCGTCCTTTTATCTAATACATCTGAATCTATTGCTATATTGTATGCATATTCATTATAATCGCATTCTTTTAATGCTTTCATTAATTGTATTTGTTCTTCTATTGCTCTTTTATCTAATACATCTGGATTTGTTGCTATTTCACATACATAAAAATTATAATTACATTTTTTCAATTCATTAACAATTTTTGTTACCTCTTCAGGTGATTTATCACATAAAGTTTCTATAAGTTTTTTTAATAAATTAACATCACTTATTTTATTTGATAAATATTTCATCATCTCAATTTTCATATATATCCGCCTCTTGGTCCGTTATTGTACAATATTTATTTTATTTAGTCAATATATAAACACTATAATATATTATATTCATTTTTTCATAATAAAAAAATAGATTTCTCTATTTTTCTATTGTTTTATTAACTGATTTTGTTAGAGCTAAATTGCTAATAGATCTTGCTACACTCGCTAGTTCTTCATTTTCTAAATCACTTGATGTTGCATAATATTCTATGTCATTACTTATCCAAGTTATCATACCTTCACTTATTGCGCCAATAGAATCTCCTAACATTATTGGATCACCCTCCATATTTACAACTTCATATTCTTTATTTGCCTTAACGTTTTGTTCAATTATTGTTAAATTATTATCTCCACTAAATGTCAATATTATCCTTTCACCATCGTTTGTTTTTATTGTGTCTTGTGAACTTAAATTGGTATTTTCTGGTAAGTACATTGGATATGTTATATCTTTGATAGTTGATGATGTTTCAATTGTTTTACTCGAAGTAGTCGCATTTTTATCTAAACTAAAATCAGATTCATTTAAGCCTGCGTTCATATTCATTTCTAAAATTTTCATTATTATTTTTGGTTGACTGTTTTTATCTAAAACTTCAACTTTATATATTTCATTTTTATTATTAATATATATTTTTTGATTTGTTAATTCTGGATTATTAGTATAATTTGTTTTAACAGTTATTACATAATCATTATTATTTTGTTCAATTTTTCTTTCTTTATCAGATTTTATATCACTTAGAAGAGTTTCAAGCAAATATGCTTGTGAATTGTTATAAGGCCATTCACTCTGGAATTTAAAGCTTTTATTTAGTGATGGATTCAGTACATATACACCATCATTATTTTTTAATAAGATTTGTTCATGATTATTTATTTTATTTTTTAAAATTACTTTAAACATTTCACCTTTTAAACTATATGATTCTACATCATACAAATACGATGTTTCATTATTTATTATTTCTAATTCACCTTTTAATTTGTAGCTTTCTGATGATTCAACTTTCTTTGTAATAGAAGATATAACATTATTATTTTTTTCACAACCAGTTAAAAACATTAAGAATACTAAAGCACAAAATACAAAAATCTTTTTCATTTGTTCACCTCTTATACAGTTAATAATATGGATTTGTTTTTTTGTTTATGCATAATATTTATTATTTTGTTTATTATATTAATATAAGTGAAAGGAGAAAAATTATGGAAGTTCTACAAAAAATAGCATTAGTATTTACTATTATTGGTGCGATAGTATGGGGAATTGTAGGTATATTTGATTTTAATGTTATAGACTATCTATTCTCAAATGTTCGTATTATTGCAAGAATAATATATATAATAGTAGGTATTTGTGGTTTGATAAATATTGGATTATTATTTAGTCATGATTAAAAAAACAGTTTTAATAAAAAACTGTTTTTATTTTGAATATAAATTCAATAATTTATCATATATACCAGGTTCTATTTTATTTAAACTATTAATGCTTATTTCAAGAGATTTTTGATATTCACCTTCAAAATATAATTTTTCTGCATGAGTTAAATTTCTGTCTAGTTCTAAATCCATAGTTCTATATCGATTTCCATAAACAACTGCCATTTCTGCAAAAGAAGCAAGTCTCATCATTTTTTTTGTTGTTCCATATACCTTTAATACTAAATCTCTTGCTGTATCAACACGTGTATTTAAAACCTCTATAGTAATTGGTTTTTTGTCTAATTCTTTTATTATTTCTTTAATAGCTAGTTGAGCATCATTTAATTCAACTATATAGCTTTGTGGTATTACAGGAAGATTATATTCTCTCGTTTGATTTCTAGCATCTTTTAAAATACCTTTAATTTCTTCTAATTGTTGTCTTGCTCTGGACTCATCATCTTTCATATTTCCAATTGAATCTAATACTAAATCAAGTCTTTCTTCTATAGAAGAGTATCTAATTATTATTGTTTCTATTTCTTTTACTAATTTTGAATATGCGAATGTATTATTGCTCGTATGTTCAACTAATATTTTATAATCATCATTTGCCTTATCTAATTCGGCTTTTATTTCATTTAGAGCTTTTATAGAATCATCAGACAAATTATACAGTCTTTTTATTTCATCTAGTTGATTAAAAATTTCTGTTACAATTTTATTTGTTTTATTAAATTTTTGAGTATAAATCTTACAAGATTCTTCATATTCTCTTCGTGCAATTTTTTCTTTATCAAATTCTGTAAATAAATTTTCAAAATAGTCTAATAATACTTTTAGTTCAACTAAACTATTTTCAAGATTTAAAACACTACTTCTATCCATTATATCTACTAACTTTTTATTGGCTTCTTCTATATTATATTCAACATTTAAATAGTCTAATGGATACCCTTCACTACATAATTTGTTGTATTCTTCTTCTACATCTTTTATTTTTTTAGGAAGTATACTTTTTGATAATAAAACTATACTTGGTATTTCATTAATAACAATTTCCATGTGCTTTAACATATCATCAATCGATGTTGTAATAGCTGGAACTTCTGTATATTCATTTTGTTCCATAGCACTTTCAAAAATTTCAAATCTTTTTGCTATATTTTCAAATTGAAGTTCTATAGGTTCGGCTATTTCACCAAAATCACTTTTTGCTTGATTAAATTTGTCAAATAATTTTCTATATTTTGTTTTTAGTGTGGTAATAATATTTCTGTTTCTTTCATCGCTAGTTGTTATTTCACGAATTTCTTTTAATAAAAAATCAGAATTAGTTCTAACTTTATACATTTCCATTTCTAGTTTTGCCATTTTATATGCTGCTGTTTTGTGATCCATCTTAGACAATGAGTAATCAACTTCTAGTAACATATCTGTTATTTTAGGAATTTGTTCAGTTCTTATTTCATTCAATCTATTCTTCCAATTCTCATACATTGCTTCCAGCTTTTCATTTCTATTAATTGATTCTATTTTTGAAAGTTCTGGAATAACAGGAGAACTGTCTAACATATTTTTTTCTACTTCTAATTTATCTAATTGTTTTTTTATTCTTTTAATTTTACGTTTTTGAATAGCATTTAAAATTATTATAATTAGTAAAGCAGCAATAATTGTAGTTAGAATAAAAATTATTATCACTTTATTATCAATATTGTCCATGCTTTCACCTCGCTATTATAATAATATCACATTTTTTTACATTTTTGGACATTTTTTTCAGTTTTTTTACTTTTTTATTATTTCATAAGTATTGACTATTATTTGAAAACATAATATAATTATAACTGCTATATTTATCTAGCAGCTGACAATTTTAATTTATAATGTGTTTATTACTACGGGTTATTGTGTAACTTTTGCTGCAAAGCGAGAATATTAAAATGAACTCCCTATAAATTAAATAGTCTCTAGATTATATGCTAGAAAGGAAGATATTTATGTCAAGATATACTGGATCAATTTACAAACAATCACGTCATTTAGGTTTTTCTGTTTTAGAAAATGGAAAAGAATTAGTAAAAAAACCTTATGCTCCTGGACAACATGGTCAAGATCGTCGTAAGAAATCTTCTGACTATGGAATTCAATTAAATGAAAAGCAAAAAGTAAGATTTATGTACGGTGTTAGTGAAAAACAATTCAGAAAAATTTTTGATCAAGCTGGTAAATTACATGGTGTACACGGTGAAGATTTCTTAAAATTACTTGAAAGTCGTTTAGATAACTTAGTATACCGTATTGGATTTGCAACTACAAGAAGAGGTGCTAGACAACTTGTTAACCATGGTCATATCACTGTAAATGGTAAAAAAGTTGATATTCCTTCTTATAGATGTGTTCCAGGTGATGTTATTGCTGTTAAAGATTCTGATAAAAATTTAGCAATCATTAAATCTTCATTAGAAGCTACTAAGAACAGAGTTGAATTTGTTACATTTGATGAAGCTAAATGTGCTGGTACTTTCGTTAGATTACCAGAAAGAAGTGAATTAAACGCTGATATCAATGAATCATTAATAGTTGAATATTACAACAGATAAGAGCTTATGCTCTTATTTTTTTTATAAAAAAAAGATATTATTTTTCATTCATAATATCTACAGCATGACTTGTACCTATTCTTGTTACGCCTAAATCAATATATTCATTAACTTGATTTAATGTTTTTATTCCACCGCTTGCTTTTATTTCTAGTAAATCATTTTTATTTTTTTTGATTATTTCAATATCATGAGTATTTACACCTCGTGTTCCAAATCCAGTTGAAGTTTTTATGTAATTTACAAATGTTTCATTACATATTTTTGTCATTTTTTCTATTTCTTCATCTGTTAAATAACATGTTTCAATTATAATCTTTAAAACCTTACCATCTATAGAATCCCTTATTTCTTCTATTTCATCTTTAACGTATTCAAAATCACCATTTTTTAATGCTGCAATATTTATAACCATATCTATTTCATCAGCACCATCGTTTATTGCTTCTATTGCTTCGTATGATTTTGTTGAAGTTGTGTTCATTCCCATTGGGAATCCAACTACAGTACATACATCTACATCAGTATCCTTTAAAAGCTCATGAGCAAGTGGCACATAATATGGATATACACATACACTTCTAAAATGATATTTAATTGCGTCATCACATAATTTTTCTATATCTCTCATTGTACTTGTTTGATTTAAATTTGTTGAATCTATATATTTGCTTAATTCCATTATTATCCTCCTCATTTTATAAATATTTTGTAAAATTATAGCATTTCTTTTAGTTCATATATATTTTTTATAATTTTAAACTTATTGTCGGTATTTATATTCTCTTTTGTTATCATAATTGCGTTTATTCCTAATTTAAGAGCTCCATCTATATCTATTTTTTTATTATCACCAATCATTATACATTCATTTGGTTTACATTTTCCAATTGCCTTTATAAATGCCTCTTTATTTGGTTTAACTAACATTTCATCACCACAATAAAATGCTTTAAAATATTTATATACTCCTAAATTTTTGAGTCTTCCAATTTGGCATTCTTTAAACCAATTTGTTAATAATACTATTTCATATTTACTGCTTAAATATTCAAATAGTTTTTTTAATTTTTCATCATTATATGGAGTTAATTTTTTTTGTTTATCTATTAAAGTATTTATAAAATCAATATTCAAATTAAGATTACATCCATTATTTATATCGCTAAGTAGTTGTTCACGTGATAAGGTATCATGAATTTTTTCCTGCATTTCTGTTATGTTATCTATTTTTTTATAGTCAATATCAATTTTATACTCATTTAACGTTTCTTTAAGTGCTTCTACATATTCAGGAATCCATTCTATTATTGTATTATCTAAATCAAATATTAGTTTTTTTATCATTATATTCACCTTTAAATTAAAAAGTCTATAATAAGTCACTACAGAATAATGTACTCAATTTATTTCAGTTTTTCAATTTCCTTTTTCAAGATTTTTTGAAACTCAAAATCTTTTTTTTCATTTTTCTGAGTCAATTCATGTTTTAATTTATTTAAATTATCTTTTTGTATATATTGTATTGGATTAATTTTCTCTATTTTCTTCATTTTCATGTATTCTTTCTATTATGTCTTCTATCCTTTTTCCATACTCAATTGACTCATCATAAATAAATTCTAATTCAGGAATATGCCTTATTTCCATTCTATCTGCCAAAAGTTTTCGTATATAACCCTTTGCATTATTCAATGCTTTTTCTGTTGTTTCTCTTTTTTTATCATCTAATACTGTAAAATAAATTTTAGCAAAACTTAAATCATTTGTAACTGTACATCCTGTAATTGTTACAAATTTTACATCTGGATCTTTTACTTCATTCGCTACTATAATGCTTACCTCTTTTGACATACTACTTGATATTCTATCAATTTTAATGCTCATATTATCACCTTTCTATTTCCAAGTATTTATAATATCACAATTACTGCTATATGGTGTAGGCGAAGGTATTCTCATTTTGGCTATTAATGATACCTTAAACGCACTACCAAACGCAACACATGTACCAGGTTGTAAACTTTTTTGTTTATCCATTATTTCTTGACTCATATTAGGAAGCATTTGTTTCATATATTCAAGATCTCTTGGGTGAGTCATTTTAAACATAAAGAAATTACTACATTGTGAAATTACACCTTCTGATATATCTACTGGTCTTTGAGATATAAGATTTAATAAAAGCCCATATTTTCTTCCTTCTTTTGCAATACGAGCAAATATATTATATCCAATTAATTTTTCATCTATATCATCTTTTACGTATCTGTGTGCTTCCTCTATTACTATATGAAATGGAATTGATGCTCTATTTTTTAACCTTTTAGTAAAATCAAATAACATTTTAGCATATATTTTAGTTATAACTTTTGCTATTCTATCTTCCACTTCTTCTAAATTAAAGTCTACTATCTGTGCCTTTTTACCATCATTGCATGTCACTATTGAAGCTATATAATTATTTAAACCTATATATTGTGGATATGAAAAATACTTAGCATTTTCACCAACTAATATAGAATGCAATTTTACTTTTAATTCAACAGCAGGGCCATATGTTCTTTCGTTTTTTAATAATCCTTCACTTATCAATGTAAAATCAAAAGCCTTTTCTAAATCTTTTAGTGTGAAGAAATGTGCATTTGTTGTATCATAATTATCCAGTGATTCATCTATAAAACTAGATATATACTGGGTAACTAATATACTTTCAGTAAAGGATCCATCTTTATCAATAGTAAAACATTCCCTAAACTTTCTAACATACCCAATTCCTTGAACTGGAGCCTCCAAGTTAAACTTATCTGTGCTGCAATCATTTAATATACTAAAAATATCATTTCTTTTGTTTGCAGCAGTTTGATTTGTATACAAAATTGTCATTATAGCTTTAGCAATAAGGTGATTTTTATATTTTTCTGCCATTTCTTCACCTTCAGCAAATATATTAGCTAACTTTATTGCTTTTTCTATCATTTGTAACTGAGAATGATCTGTAGCATCTAAAAGTAATGCCATTTCTTCTGTTTTTAACAACCAAATAGGTATACGAATCACATCAATTCCACCCTCAGTTTCATTTGTACTATAGCATTTATATCTAAAATTTGGATTTATTTCGTTTAATTTAGAAAATGCATTTCTATATTCACCATATGTATCAAATATAAAAAAGTTAGATCTATATGGTATAAGATTAGGATTTTCAAATACATTTTGAAGTAAACTAGCTACTCCCCATGATTTTCCGGATCCACTATTTCCAAATATAGCCATATGATTGCTGAATAAATCATTAACATCACATCTTATTTCAGCACTATCATATAAAGGAGAATATCCTACTAAAAAACTTTTATCATTATTTTCACCTAATATATACTTTAATTCATCTTGATTTATTATTCTAAGTTTGGACTGCATATTAGGCTTTCTTATAACTCCACCAATAAACTTATCATTTACAATTTCTCCAAGGAAATGAACAATCATCATTTCTTCACTAATATCTTGAACTTCTCCAAGAATTCTTTTTTTATCATCTTCAAATACAACATGAATGTTTAATAAATCCATTGTCCCAATTTCTGATAAATTTATTTTTATATGCGCAGTATTATCGTTTACATATATTATTTTACCTAACATAATTCACCCCTATTCAAAAATATCAATTATTTGTTCTTTTATTCTTTTATCAATATTCAATTCTTTTATTCTTTTAATTTTTTTTGCATACCCTAATTTTTCTTCAAAATTATTTAGATTTTTTTCTGCTTCTTTAATACTCTTATGTACAGCATTTCTTGTAACATTATAATTTTCACTTATTTCAGATAATGAATAATTATTAAAATAATAGTCTTCAAAATATTTTTTTTGAATTTCTGTTAATAATTCTCCATATATATCATAAAGAGAAGATATATATATATTATTTTCCATTAAAATAAAGTTCCTATTAAAAATGCAATACCTGCTATTCCAATAACAAGATAAATCGCAGTAAAATTCTTTCTTTTATATGTAGTATGATTATTATATGCCATAGTAAACGCTAAAGCTGTAAGTAATCCTACTGTTAAATTATAAAATTCTGTAATAAAAATAGAATATACGATAAATATAATTAATACTATTGATAAAACTAATTGTATTAAAATACCTAAATTATCAATTTTTTGAGTTTCAATCTTTGCTTGTCCTTTTATATTTTTATTTTCTATTTTTTTGCTTTCTATTTTTTTGCTTTCTATTTTTTTAGTTACCTTCTTTGTATTATTTTTTTTAGTTGTATTATTTGTTTTTTTATTTGTCTGATTTGCCATATTATTCCTCCATATCTTTAAATAAACCATATATGTATTTTTCTATATCAAATACTTTTAAATCGTCTTTTGTTTCACCAAGTCCAACAAACTTAACAGGTATACCAACACTATCTTTAATAGCAAGTACTATACCACCTTTTGCAGTACCATCTAATTTTGTTAAAACAATTCCAGTAATATTTGTTATTTCTTTAAATTTCTTTGCTTGACTAATACCATTTTGACCTGTCGTTGCATCTATTACTAGTAAAGTTTCATGAGGAGCATCCACAATTTGATTAGCTATAACGCGATTAATTTTTTCTAGCTCTTTCATCAAATTATCTTTATTTTGAAGTCTTCCAGCAGTATCTATTAATACTACATCATAATGTTCTTTTTTAGCTTTTTCTAGTCCATCAAAAACGACACTTGCCGGATCTGCATTTTCTTTTGAAACTAGATCAACCCCAATTTTATTTGACCATTCTTCTATTTGTTCAATAGCTCCTGCTCTAAAGGTATCTCCTGCAACAAGAAGTACTTTCTTATTTTCGTCTTTTAATTTATTAGCAAGTTTACCTATAGTTGTTGTTTTTCCAACTCCATTTACTCCAACAAATAGTATTACTGTCGGACCCGTTTTAGCATAGTTTATTTTATTTACGATTATCTGATTTTGAACATATATAATAAACATTTCATCTACTATTACTTCTTTTAAATCATTAGAATCTTCAATATGTTCATGCTTAACTCTATATTTTAATTTATCTATAAATGATACAACTGTATTTACTCCTATATCAGCAGTTATTAAAATATCTTCTAATTCATCAAAATATTCATCAGATACTTTTTTATATTTAGAATTTAAAATACTTATTTTGTTAACAAATGTATTTCTTGTTTTTTCTAAACCTTTATCATATGCTTCTACTTCTTTTTCTTCTTTTTTTGTAAATGCTTTCTTAAATTTATCAAAAAAACCCATATTATCACATCCTAATATATTTTCATTTTACACTAAATTATTTTAAAAATCTATAAGTTACCCTAAAAATATCTTAATAAGTAAAAGAAGAAACATAATTTTTACATTTCTTCTTTTATTTCAGATTCTTTTTTGTATAACTTTTTATATACATTGCTGTTCTTTAGTAAAAATTCATGATTTCCTTCTGATTCTACTTTACCATCATCAATAACAAAAATTTTGTTTGAATCTATTACAGTTGATAATCTATGTGCGATTATCAAAATAGTATAATCTCCTTTTAAATTATTAATTGCTTGTTGTATTTTATTTTGTGTTTCATTATCAAGAGCACTTGTTGCTTCATCGAATAGTAATATTTTTGTTTTTAATAAAAGTGCACGTGCTATGGCTAATCTTTGCTTCTGACCTCCTGATAGAGTTACTCCACCTTCACCAACTATTGTATTATACTTTTCTGGTAACGAATTTATAAAATCATCTAAACAAGCAAGTTTACAAGCTTCTTTTATTTCACTTTCTGTAGCATCCATTTTTACAACTTTTAAATTATCTATAATACTCATATTATAAATATATGCATTTTGACTTATGACAGATAAATTACCTCTTATAGAATCCTTATCTAAATTATTTATATCTACACCATCGAATTCTATAGTTCCAGAATTAGGCTTATTTAAAGCACTTATAAGATTAAATATTGTTGATTTTCCTGCACCACTTGGTCCCACAAATCCAACAGTTTGGTTGGCTTTTATATTTAAATTTAGTCCTTTTAATACTTCTTTCTTATCTTCATATGAAAATTTTACATTTTTAAATTCAATATTTCCTTTAAAATTTGTTAATTTTTGTTTGCCAAACTTTTCTTTTTCAAATTCATTTTCCTCTAAAATACCAAATATTCTATTTGCAGCAAGATTATATTGTTTTGAAATATCAAAAATTTGTTCAATCCAATCAGCAGTCCAAGTTATTTGACTATGATAATTCAATATAATAATTACATATTCTACTGTAATTGCTCCTGTTGTAACTAAAAAATATAAAAGAAGGCTTATTCCTAAATCTAATAAATCTCTAATTGTTCCTCCAACTAATCTTAGTGAAGATTTTTTATTTTGATAAGCATATGATTCTTTATTTGTTTCATCCATATACATATCGGCTTTTTTTAAAAAAGATTTTTCAGCGTTTAAAATTTTTATATCTTTTGCCCCTCTTACTATTTCTGATATAAAACCGCCAGTTTTTTCTCTACTTTTCTTCCATACTTTTCTATTTTCATAGTTTATCTTACTTGAATATTTATTATAAATAAATATTATAATTAAAAATAGTATATATGCTAATCCTACATAAACATTTATAAAAATTACAGATATTAATATCCCAATATTACCTATTATTGCTGTTATATAATCAAATAAATTCCAAAATATATCAGCAATATTATCTGTATCATTATTAATTCTTTCTATAAATACACCACTTGAATTAGAATTTAATTCACTTTGAGTTATTTTTAAAGTTTCATTTACTAATTCTAGTTGCAATTTTTTTCTAATATTATAATAAAGTTTATTATAAAACATAGTGCATAAATAGTTAACTATATTTCTTAGTATTTCGGTAAAAAAGATTACGAGAATAATTAAAAATAATTTATGCCATAAATTACTTGTCAACATTACTATTCTTTTTGCTGTAAATATTGGTATAGCAATTGAAATAATAGTTAGTATTATACTAAAGAATAAAAGCATAAATATATATCTTTTCCCTTTTCCTGCATATTTATATGTTGCCTTTAAATTCTTAAAAAATCCTCTATTAATACTTTTATTATTTTCTTCATTTTTCATACAATCATCCCCAATAGATTCATTATAACATTTCATTTAACTAGAAAGTCAATATTTCATTTAAAATTTTGTTAATTTCTTACAAACAATATAAACTAGACAAATAAGCAAAAATAGTCTATAATGGAAATATTGGATTTTTTAAAAGTTAAAGAAAGGAGTTAAAATGAAATTTTCAAATAATATTGAAACTAAAGTATTCGCACTTGGTGGTTTAGGTGAAGTCGGGAAAAACATGTATTGCATAATGCATGGTAATGAAATTATAATCATCGATGCGGGTATGTCTATTCCTGCAAGTGATTTACTTGGAGTAGATTATGTTATACCAGACTTTTCTTTTTTAAAGAAGAATGAGTCTAAAATCAAGGCTTTATTTATAACACATGGGCATGAAGATCATATAGGAGCTATACCATTTTTATTACAAACGGTTAATATTCCTTTTATATATGCCCCAAATCAAGCTGTTGGTCTTATTAGGAAAAAACTAGAAGATCGTAATATTCAATATAAAAATTTAATTACTTACGAAGAGAAAACTAAAGTTAAGTTTAAATCTATGCAAGTGGAATTTTTTAGGACCACTCACTCAATACCTGATTCGCATGGTATATGTGTTACAACTCCAAATGGAACAATAGTTGCAACAGGAGATTTTAAATTTGATTTTACGCCAATTGGTCCTATGGCAAATTTACATAAGATGGCTCAAATTGGATCTAGGGGTGTTACTCTTTTGCTTAGTGATAGCACTAATGCACTTAATGAAGGAATAAGTTTAAGTGAATCTAAGGTAGATACTGCATTATCTGAAGTAATAAAACGTGAAACAGGTAGAATTATTATAGCAACGTTTGCTTCAAATATTTATCGTTTAAAGCACATTGTTGATACTTGTAAACGAAATAATAGAAAAATTGCTGTATTTGGTCGTAGTATGGAAAATAATATAGAAATTTCTATAAATGGTGGATATATTAAAAATAAATCTATTTTTGTAACACCAGAAGAAGCTAATAAACTTCCAAATGATCAAGTATGTCTTTTATGTACTGGAAGCCAAGGTGAGCCCCTTGCTGCTTTATCTAGAATTGCAGATGGTTCTCACAAACAAATTAAGCTTCAATCTGATGATGTAGTTATTTTCTCTTCATCAGCTATACCTGGTAATGCAGCAGCAATAGGAAGAACAATTAATAAACTTTATATGAAAGGTATTAAAGTATTTACTAATACTTCTTTAGAAAATGTTCATAGTAGTGGACATGGTAATGAAGAAGAATTAAAATTGATGATCAGACTTATAAAGCCAAAATATTTTATGCCATTTCATGGTGAATATAGAATGCTAAAAAAACACGCTGATATAGGTGTTATGTGTGGTATGCCAAAAGAAAACACTTTCGTTTTAGGAAATGGTGAAATGCTTTCTATAAATAAAGGTATTGTTAAACGTGGTGAGATAATTCAAGCTGAAGATGTATATGTTGACGGTAATAGAATTGGTGATGTGTCAACTGCTGTTATGAAAGATAGAAAAATAATGGCTAATGACGGAATTATTATTGTAATTGCTAATATAGATACTAATAAAACAAGTCTTTTAGGAAATCCAAATATAATTACAAGAGGATTCGTTTTAGTAAATGAAAATGAACAATTACTTAAAAATCTAGAAAAAATTAGTAAAACTGCAATAATTTCAAAATTAAAAGCACCAATTAATTATAATGATATAAAACAAGAAATCATTAATTCTATATCAAGTTATGCATTTACAAAAACAGGAAGAAAACCTATAGTCCTTCCTGTTATAATGGATATTAAGAAATCTTAATATCTTTTTTTATTGGTAAACATATTGTAAGTTTTGTACCTATATTTTCTTTCGATTCGTACATCATACTTCCATTATGTTCTTTTATTATTTCATTAGATAAATAAAGCCCAAGTCCTGTCCCACTACTTTTAGTTGAAAAAAATGGCTTACAGATTTTTCTCAATTCATCTTCATTCATGCCTTTACCATTATCTTCAATAATTATTTTTGCATAATTTTTATTTGCATTTGTACTTATTTTAATTGTTTTTATATCTTTATCTAAAGATTCAATACTATTCTTTACTACATTAATTAATACTTGACTTAATCTATTATAATCACCATTTACAAAAACTTCATTTTGATCTATATCAAATATTCCTTTTATTCGTTTTCCCATAAATATATCTTTAAAATTTTCTGATATATCTTCTACTAACATGTTTATGTCCATTATATCTTTATCTATTTTTAATTTTTTTATTGAAAGAAAGTCTTCTAGTAATATTAGTACTCTATTTATTTCATTTTTTATTTTTGGAATATATTTTTTTGAATGTTCTATGTTGTTAACATCAAACATATCAAGATACCCTTTACATACTGTAATTGGATTTTTTATTTCATGAGTTATTTGAAATAGTGAATTTCTAATTTCTTTTTCATGTTCCAGTTCTAAAAATTTTCTTTTAAATATAAGATTTTCTTCTGTTTTTTTAAACAAGTAAATAGTTAAAACAGTTAAGCAGACAAATATAACTGAGCTAAACAATAAGAACCATTTTGTTTTATATTGTATTTGACTATATAATATTAAAACGCTTAAAATAATTGATTTTATTGATGCTATAGAAGCAATACTACCTATACCTTTAATATTTTTATTTTGGAATATATAATTTACAAAGAAATACACAGTATATTCAATTATAAAATAACAAATATTTATATCAAAGATTTTGTCATAATATACTATTAATATAATTGATATTATAATGCTTGTAATAGTTCTTTTATTTTTATATGCCAAAACAAGTGGTACATTAAGTAAATATAATCCAAAAAAACTTCCTCTATCAACTAAATTAGATATTAAATAACACATAGTAATAAGTGCTAAATCAAGATAAATTGTATTTGTTTTTTCATCTAACTTTTGAGAATTTGAAATACAAATTAAACATAGACATAGTGGAAACATTATGAAAGTTATATTTAGAAACAAAGATATATATATATCCATAAAATCACCTCGACATAATTTTACAAAATATTTTTGTCGAATAATGTCGAATAATGAAAAAAAGTGACAAAATCACTTTAATTCTTTAATATATTTTTTTATTTGTGAAAATTCTTCACCAAGTATTATTTTAAGTTGATTATCAACCTCTACAATACCTTGTGCTCCCATCTTTTGAATAGCTTCTTTATTAACTATAGAAGTATCTTTTAAATTAACTACAAATCTAGATTTATTAAATTCATAAGACACAATATTATCCATACCACCTAAATATGAAATCAATTTATTTGTTTCAATCTTAAAATCTTTTTTCTTTGATCTTACTATAGCAATTGCTACAACTATTAGTATTAATATTATTATTAAATATTCCATTTTCATTTTATTCACCTAGATAATTATACTATATATTTATTAAAATATCAAATTAGAGATAAGAATAAATATATTTTTTTTATTCAAAATATTAATGGTGATTTTATGAGTAGAAGGAATAATTTATTAATATATATATCAATTTTTATATTTTTTATTTTTAGTATTTTATCACTTTATAATGCCCAAAACATGATACAAGTTAATAATCTCATTATAAAGCAAATAATCTGGTATATATTAGGTATAATATTAATACAAATAATAAAAAAAATAGGAAATAAATTTTTAATAGATAAAATTATATATGTATATATATTTATGAATATATTACTTCTTTTACTTCTTATATTTGGAAAGCCAGTAAATAATTCAAAATGTTGGTTTGAAATACCTGGAATTGGTACTTTTCAACCAAGTGAATTTATGAAAATAGTTCTTATTATATACATTGCTAAAATATTAAGTAAGGAAAAATTATTAAATATAAAAGATGAATTCAAGTTATTAATCAAAATATTTTTGTTACTTATTATTCCAAGTATTCTTACTTTTTTAGAACCTGATACTGGAGTTGTAATAATGTATTTAATAATTACAATACTACAGTTATTTATATCAGGATTAAATTTAAAGTGGTTTATTGGTTTATTTCTTTTTATTTTACTTATTTTATCATTTATATTTTGTATTTATTCAATTGATAAAGATTTGTTTGTTAATATATTTGGTACATCATTTTTCTTAAGAATTGATAGAATTTTAGATTGGTCTAATAAATCTGGATATCAACTTGAAAATAGTTTAATTTCAATTGGATCATCAGGATTATTAGGTTTTGGATTTAGATTACCTTTATATTTTCCAGAACCTCAAACTGATTTTATTTTTTCTACTTTATCTAGTTCTTTTGGATATATTGGTTCATTTATATTAATTTTATTTTTAATTATATTTGATTTATCTATGATTAATATTGCTATAAAATCAAAGGAGAAAATTAATAAATATATTATAACTGGTTTTACAGGAGTTCTTATTTACCAACAAATACAGAATATAAGTATGACATTTGGACTTTTACCAATAACTGGTATTACTCTTCCTTTTATAAGTTATGGTGGTTCTAGTCTTTTATCATATATGATTATGATTGGTATTGTATTAAATATACAAAGTGAAAAGAAAAAATAAATGTAGATTTTACATTTATTTTTTAATTATTGCTGCTCTAAAAGATATAGCCTCATTTGGACTACCATCAGAACTCTTATATGCAAATATTCCAGCTAAATCTCCATCGGATGAATTTCCACCTCTTAATAACCAAGGTTGTTCTTCTGATGGAATAATTGATGTATCATTATACCAGTTTTTAGTTTGAGTAAAACTATTTCCATCTACTTTATCATAATAAATTGATGATGGCATTTCTTTAAATGCAGATGAAGCTATATTATTATTTATATTTGCCATAACAAATTCATCATTATTACCGCCCATATCATATATTCCATATATATTTCCTGTTGTTGTGGATGATAAAGATTCTTTATAATTATATGGTGTAGATACTATTGTTACTTCTTTATCTTTAGATGAATAATTAGTATTTGAAAATTTTCCATAATCACTCATAGTTAAATATGTTACTATTTCCCATTCAGAATTTTTTAATAAATGTGTATCTGATTCAGTTTGTGAAAATCCATATATATTACCAGATATATTCATTTTACTTATTACAGAATAAGCAACAGATAAAGATATATTTGTCCATGATGATTTAGTGTTTGTAAATATTGCGTTATTTGTATTAACATTACAAGTACCTTCTGATTTAACTTGACTACATAATGTTTTAGAATCATCACTCTTTGCTTCAAATTTTGAAATCCATACTCCAGATAAATTTTCAGAATTAAATTTAAATGCATCTGATATAGTATATCCTCTACTTGGAGTTGTTTTATTTGAAGAGATAAAATCTAGTTGAAATTTTTTTGGTGTAGTACTATCTACTTTTTTATACTCAAATCTTGGTATCCAAACATAAAATCCATTAATGTCATTTTCTTCAATTACTGTACCACTTTCTAAAGTATAATATTTACTATCACTTACTGTTACTGCATTAGCCCACATATATTCTTCATAGTTATACCATTTTTTATCAGTATTTGCTTTTTTCCATGAGCCATTATCATATATAACAGGTATCATATTATCAAATAATTTTGGATCAGATCCATTTAAAATATTTTCACTATATCCTCTTTTTTCTTTACATTTTTCTTTTATGCTATATTCAAATTCAGAATATTTATTTACTTTTGCTTCTACTACATTACTTAAATTAACTTCTTTTCCAGTTTTAAAATCTTTTATTGGTGAATTTAATTTTCCATCATTTACCAATGTAGAAATAGAAATACAATATGTATTATTTTCTAATTTAGAATAATTATTATTTTCTGATAAATATAATTCTGTAGCAGAATATATTAAATCTTTTGTTTGATTGCTTAATTTATTTTTGTTTCTTGCTATTAAATTAATAAGCGATGGTACAATAGCTGATGTTAATAATATTATTATAACTAATACAGCAAGCATTTCTATAAGTGTAAAACCCTTACTTTGTTTCATATAATCATCTACCTTTATTCAATTATATCTTCTAGTCAAAAAAAAAGCAATGTAATTATGCTTCTTTTTTAGTAATAACTTCTTTTCCTTTGTAAGTACCACAAGCCTTACAAACTCTATGTGGTCTAACAGTTTCACCACATTTTGGACATTTTGTAGTAGCGTTTTCACTAATTTTATAATGAGTTCTACGCATTCTTCCACTAGTCTTACTTACTTTTCTAAATGGAACAGCAAATAATTGAATATTTAATTTCATGTCTACACCTCTTTTCACTTTAAATCATCCAATTTCATAAATTCTGGATTTATTTCAGGTTTATCATCTTCTATAAATCTCCAACCATTTCCTTCTAAAGTAGGAGGATTTAAATCTTCACTTTCAACCTTTATGGGAATTTCCATTAATATATTTTCCCATATTATTGGAAAAATATCAATACTATTTTCTCTTTTTTTGTCAATTTCTCCTATTTCTTCAAGCATTTCTTCAATACTTCCTTCAATATCAGTTGAAAAATCATAATTAACTGGTTTTAAGGTTAGTGATGACGGTAAAACCAAAGTACCACTTAAATTAGCATTTAAGTAATATGAATCTCCATAAAGACTTATATCTCCATTTATATGTACTTTTTTAATTTCTATTATTTTATTGGATGTATTTTTTATATCTAAGTCTTCATCTATAAATATATATTCATCTATACCACTTTTAAGACGAGTTAAATCTATAATATAACTATTATCCATAATCATTCCTCCAAGGTGATTATAGTATATCATAACCCTTAAAAATTGTAAATAATTTGATTTTTAATGTAGAAACATGTATTATATAATTAGGTGGTAAAATGAAAAAAATAGGTATAATTTGTGAATATAATCCTTTTCATAATGGGCATTTATATCATATAAGTAAAATAAAAGAAATGTTTGATGATTCTTTAATTATTTTAGTAATGAGTGGTAATTTTACGCAAAGAGGAGAAGCATCAATAATACCTAAATATAGTAAATGTGATATAGCTCTTTTATCTGGTATTGATTTAGTTATTGAACTTCCATTTATATTTGCTACACAAAGTGCTGATGTATTTGCTAAAACTAGTATAGAAATACTTGATAAATTAAATGTGGATTATGTTGTATTTGGTAGTGAAACAAATGATATAAACAAATTAACTATGCTTGCTAAAACACAAATAAATAATAAAAAATATGATAAGCTTGTTAAAGAATACTTAGATAAAGGAGTAAATTATCCTACAGCGCTTTCCAAAGCATTATACCAACTTACAGATAAAAAAATTGATAAACCAAATGATATTTTAGGTGTTTCTTATATACGTGAAATATTAAAATTAAATAGTAATATAACACCTATTTGTATTAAAAGAAGTAATGACTATAACAGTATAGAATTAAATGATAATATTACTAGTGCTTCAAGTATAAGATATGCTCTTTTAAATGGAGATAATGTAAAAAATTATGTACCAGAATATGTATACGATTATTTAAAAAATCCAATATTTACAAAAAATTATTTCAATTTATTAAAATATAAAATTATGACTGAAAACACTTTAGAAGAATATCAAACTGTAGATGAAGGAATTCAAAATAGAATAAAAAAATGTATTATAAAATCTAAAGACTTAGATGATTTAATTCTTAAAGTAAAAACTAAAAGATATACTTACAATAAATTGTCTAGAATGTTTATACATATTCTTTGTAATCTAAAAAAAGAAGAGGTAAAAAAATATAATAAAATTTCTTATATACGTGTTTTAGGTTTTAATATTAAGGGTAGAAATTATTTAAATGAAATAAAAAAAGATATTGATATTCCACTAATAACAAACTTTTCAAGAACTAATGACCCAATATTAGATATTGAAATGAGATCTACTTGTGTATATGCATCTATATTAAATGAAAAAGATAAAATTAATCTTATTGAAAGTGAATATAAAGACTTTCCTATAATAAGATAATTTTATCTTTTATTTTTTTCTGTCTACAAACCAATTTTGACTTATATTACAGCTATCACTTGATGGCGCTGGAGAAGGCATTGGAATTCTTACAATTGTAGGTAATTTAAATGCACTACCAAACGCAACACATGTACCAGGTTGTAATATTTGCATTTTTTTCATTATTTCATCATTAACATTAGGTACCATTTGCCTTATATATTCAACATCTGTTGGATGTATTATTTTAAATATTAAGAAATTACTACATTGCGATACTGTTGTTTCTGATATTTCAGAAGGTCTTTGAGATATAAGTCCTAATAAAACACCATACTTTCTACCTTCTTTTGTTATTCTTTCAAATATATTATATCCAAGTAAGAATTTATCGTTATCATTTTGAACATATCTATGTGCTTCTTCTAGAACTATATGAATTGGAAATGAAGCTCTATTATCTAATTCTTTAGCAAAATCAAATAACATCTTTGAATATATTTTTGTTATATTTTTTGCTAATCTATCATCAATATAATTTATATTAAAATTTACTATTTGAGCTTTATGTTTATTTTCTGTAGTAAGTAGTTTTCTTATATATTGTTCTCTATTAACATATTCAGGGTAATCAAAATAAACCCTTTCTTCACCTGTCGCTAAAGCATATAACCTTACCTTTAATACATTTGATTCATCATATATTTTATCACTCTTTAAAGCACCTTCTGATATAAGAGCAAAATCAAAAGCATCTTTTAAATCATCTATTGTATACATAAAGGAACCATCTGGGAATTTAAGTTCATAATCATCATCAAGAAATTTTTGAATAAATTCAACTACTATTTCCATATCTCTCATCTTACCAGATGAATCTATTAAAAGACATTGTTTTAATGTTCTTACATATCCTGGTTGAATTATTCTAGTATCTAGATTTAATTCCTTAGTATAATGATTGGTTAAAACAGATATAACTTGATCCCTTATTTGAGTAGATTGTCTACCAGATGATAAAATATCTAAAAGAGCACGTGCTATTATATCATTTTTACTTTTAATTACTTCATCTTCATCTTTAGCAAATACTGTTAAAAGTTTTAAAGCTTTTTCAATTAATAATATTTGGGAATGTTTTTCAACACCAAGTAATAAGCAAATATCATCAACCGATAATAACCATATAGGAATTCTAAGCAGTTCATGTTGTTTATCTTTTAAATTTGTAGTATAAACCTTAAAAGATATTTCAGGTACTTTTCTATTTAGGTGTTCAAAAGCAGTATGATATTCTCCATATGCATCAAATATAAAGAAACTAGCTTTATATGGTACAGGATCATTTTTAGAAAATAAATTTTGTATTATTCTTGATACTGAACAAGATTTACCACTTCCTGTTGAGCCAAATATTGCAAAGTGTTCACTAAAAAATTTATTTATTTTTATAGTTACATTCTCATCATAAATAGGATTTTTACCTATAATTAAATGTTCTCTTTCATCATATTCTTTTTCACCTATTATAAATTGAATCTTATTTTTAGGTACTAATTTTACTTTTGATCCAAATGATGGTTTTTTTATTACACCTGCTGTAAATTCTTCATCAATAAGTTCTCCAACTAGATTAATTGCAGCAATATCATCCTTAATGGATACAACTTCACCTATAATATTAGATTCCTTATCTTCTATAGTTACATATAATTGTATTAAGTTTTGAAATTTATCTAATTCTAAATCCAATTTTACATATACACAATTTTCTTCTATTCCTATAATTTTGCCAATCATTTTTACACCTCTATTATTCTATACTTCTTTATTATAACTTAAATATATTAATAAAAAAAGTGATTTATATAAATTTTATACAAAATAAAAACTTATCATATGATAAGCCTTATATTAAACTATCTCTTAAATAAACTCCTATTTTATTTGTTATACTTATTTTTACAGAAGCACATCCAGATACCTTTATAAATCCAAGTCCATTAAAAACTATATCTTGATTATTAACATCTAAAGTTATTAAATTTTTTCCTTTTAACTCTTTATAGTTTCTATCTATTTTAAGTTCGTTAGAGAAAAATAATACCATACTGCATTTATCACTTACTTCTATTTTAGCAAATTCATCTATTATTATTGTTTGTAATCCCTTTACTTGATAAATAATAGGCTTTATTTCTTTTGTCGGCAATACTCTTTTTAAATCTTTTGAATCTAAATAATTATATATACAATCATCTATTAAAATACCTGGTGTATCGATTAAACACAAGTCATCTGATATATCTATATTTATTGTATCTAATGTTGTAGATGGTAATATACTTGTAGTAATTTCAATATCTTTATCTGAATAATTTTTTATTATTTTATTTATCATAGATGATTTACCTGAATTAGTATATCCAACAACATATACATTTTTAGATTTTTTATATTTATTTATTTTATAAATTAATTCATCTAAATTGTAATTTTTCTTACTACTTATTAAAACTTTATCTTTTATATTTTTATTGTCAATATAATTTAATAATTTTTCTTCATAGAGTGATTTAGGTAGTACATCTCTTTTTGATAAAACAAGTAATATATCATTATTTAAATGATTCAAAATTTTATTTACATCTTGAATTGAAAATACATCAATTAAAAGTACCACTAAATCATTTGTTTTATTAATATCATCTAATATTTTTTCATAATCTTCATTTGTCTTTAAACTTTTAGAGTATTCCCCATAATTTCTTATTCTAAAACATCTATAACAATATTTTTTATTCTTTTCATCAACATACCCTTCTTTATTTTTATCAATACTTTGTAATAAAGAACCACAACCTATGCATTTATTCATAAAATCTTCCTTTTGTAAATAATGAATTTTTTCGTAATTTATTCATTTTTTTATTTTCAAAATATCTATTAAATTTTGTCCAAATAGGTTCTTTTTTATCTAACTGATTTACTAGTATTGTAGTTATTCCAACTCTATTACCTCCAAGTACATCAGTCATCATTTGATCTCCTATTATAGCAACTTCATCTATATTTAATTTATATTTATTTATTAAAGAAACAAAACCACTTTTTAATGGTTTTCTTGCTCTATAAAATCCATCTATATCAAGCATTTCTTTAATAGAATCTACTCTTTTTTTGGAACCATTTGAATATATTATTAAATCAAAGTTTTTTTCTTTTAATTCTTTTATCAATTTTTTAACTTCTTCTTTAGGTTCTGTTTCTTTATATGTAAGTATTGTATTATCTAAATCAAGTAATATTGTTTTTATTCCTTTTTCTTTTAATTTATCAAAATTAATTTTAAATATATTTTCTTGATATATATCAGGTATATATTTTTCCATATAAAAACACCACCAATCTGCTATTATTTTTATTTATTTTAGCATATTTGTAGTGTTTTTACAATATCTATAGGTCTTTTACTCTATAACTTATTAATATTTATGAATAAAATAAACTAGGTGATATATATGAAATGTAGCAATAATAGAAAACCTAGTGGGTGCTGCTTCATACTTATAATTATTTTTATTTATCAATTCTTACTTACTTTTTTAATACTTACTAGATTTAATGTATTCTTATTATTTATTTTTTTAATGATATTTTTATTTTTCTTCTTTTTTAGTATATTTTGAAATAAGTGTTTCTGTTCTAAAAATATTTTCATATAAATTATTAATTTGTGTACACATTTCATATTCATTATCTTTTAATTCTATTTTATCTGGAAGTGCGATTAAAATAAATAATAACAATCTTTCTTCATTTCTTAAAGGATAATTCGCCTCATATATTTTTAAATATGGTTCAAAATCAAATTTATTATTAACTCTTTTATAAAGTTTATATATATCAAATAACGGCATATCTATTTTTGATTTATCCCAATTTATAAGATAAGGCTTATTTGACATAATAAAATGACTTAAATCAAGATTATTATGTAGTACTACAAATCTAACCTTATTTTGTTCTTTTACAAGATTATACCATTCTTCTAATTTTGCCTCTGTATATCCTAGACTATTAAAAAGTTCTGATACATTACGCGCAAATAGGTATTCACTTGGGCTCATATATATTTTAGTTTCAATATTAGTTATTATATCATTATAATAACTATTTAGATGTTCTATATTATTTTTTATATCTTCATATATTTCTTTAAAATAATCTTCACTTACTTCTTTATAGTAAGTTGTTTTATTATGAAGAAGTGATACTAATTTTATCATATCTATTAATTTTTGTTCATCTGGTATTTCAATTTCATTAACATATTCAGTTATTTCATATTCATCATTATTTCTATCTATTACATTAGGATAATAATTAAAACTTCTTGTATCTAAATAATCGTATAATTTTTTTTGATTATTTTTCTTTTTTACTACAAAAGTTCCTTTATTAGTATCAATTATTGATACTTTACCACTACTTCTATAATTTTTAGGTTTTATTTCATATTTTTTTAATACATCTTTAATTACTTTCATATGTATTTGGTATTATTATTTTAGTATTTATTTTTAGTTCTTTTAAATCATTATATTCTTCTAAGCATTCTTTTGTTGTGTTATATTTAGCAAGAATATCCTCTAATGTATCTCCTTGTCTTACTATGTATACTGAATAAGATGTATAATTTTCATCCTTGTCATCAAGTGTATCAAATATTGAAGTAATTCCTTTTATATCCTCTTCTTCTATGCATCTTTTATCTTTTTCTTCTTCTATTTCTTCTTTTTTTATCTCTTCTTTGGGTTCTTCTTTTAAAATATCATGTCTTTCTATTTTATGTTCATCTATTTCTATTTTAGGAATAAGTTCTTCTTCTATATTATCAATTAAAACATCTATGTTTACTGCTAATGTATCATTATTTATTATTTCATAATAAAAATCATCTACTTCTATATTTGATTTTAATAAATTATACTCATCAGAAAAATCTATACTAAATGGAAGTGGGTATGAAAATGGCTCTACAGAAGTACTAGATGGATTAATTTTATATTCACCACTTACTATAAGTTCACCATATACACTATTCTTAGTAGATTTTAATGTATGTTCTAGCGAAATGCTTGTAATTTCTGATAAATTTGTTTTAAAAGTAATATCCTTTTTAAATGGAATAATTTTCTTCATATTTTAAACCTCCTTTTATGTTCATTAAAATATATTAAAAAAAAGTAATATTTATTACTTTTTTTCTTTTATATTTAAAATATTATATACTTGTTCATAATTTCTTACTGTAATTATTTTTATATCTTCTTTTACTTTAATAGGTATTTCTTCTAAGTCTTTTTTATTATCTTCCGGTATTATAATTTGTTTTATACCTGATCTGTGAGCACCTATTATTTTTTCTTTTAAACCACCTATTGGAAGTACATTACCCCTTAGTGTTATTTCTCCTGTCATAGCTATATCTCTACTTATACGTTTATTTGTAAATGCACTTATAAGAGCAGTAGTAAGCGCTATACCAGCACTTGGGCCTTCTTTTTTAATTGCGCCTTCTGGTACATGTATATGTATATCATTATTTATTAAGATATCATAATCAATACCAAATCTTTTATAATTAGATTTTATATAATCTAAAGAAATTTGAGCACTTTCTTTCATTACTTCTCCTAAGTTTCCAGTTAATATTAAATTACCAGATCCTTTAAAATAAGTTACTTCTATTGGTAATACATCACCACCATAATATGTATAAGAAAGACCATTAACAATGCCAATAAGATCATTTTCTCTTTTTTTATTAAAAAAATATTTTTCTTCTCCTAGATATTGTTTTACTTTTTTTTCATCAATTATATATTTATTTACTATATTTCTTTTCATTACCATATTAGTCATTATTTTTCTTACTATAGAAGCAATTTGACGTTCCAATTCTCTTACTCCACTTTCTTTTGTATAACTTCTAATTATTTTAAAAATAGCTTCATCCTTAAATACAAGACCATCTTTATTTATTCCATGTTCTTGCGCTATTTTAGGTATAAGATGTGTTCTTGCTATACTCAATTTTTCATACTCTGTATATCCAGAAAGTTCAACTATTTCAAGTCTATCCCTCAATGCCTCAGGTATATTCTCTATATAGTTTGCTGTAGTTATAAACATTACTTTTGACAAATCATATTCTTCTTCTATATAATTATCGCTAAAGAATTTATTTTGTTCTGGATCTAATATTTCTAGTAAAACGCTTGCTGGATCGCCTTTATAATCTTTTGTCATTTTATCTATTTCATCTATTAAGAATACAGGATTAATTGAACCTGCTTTTTTCATAGCTTGAATAATTCTACCAGGTGATGAACCTAAATATGCACGTCTATGTCCTATTATTTCTGCTTCATCATTTACTCCACCAACTGATATTTTAACAAATTTTCTTCCCATAGAAGCAGCTATAGAAAACGCTAAAGATGTTTTACCTACACCAGGAGGTCCTACTAAACATATTATTGGAGATCTTAGACTATTAGTCATTTGTTTAACTGCTAAATATTCTATAATTCTTCTTTTTACTTTTTCCAATCCATCGTGTGATTTATCTAATTTTTCTTTTACATCATCTAAATCATCATTATCTATAGTCTCTTCTTTCCAAGGTAGTTCTAAAAGCCAATCTATATAATTTCTAACTACATTTACCTCAGGAGATGTATTTGACAGACTTTCATATCTTCTTAATTCTGTTTCAAGTCTATTTTTAATTTTTGTTGGAGCATCTAATTTTTCTATTTTTTCTTTTAATTCATCATTTGAATCTTCTTTTATTGATATATCTCCAAGTTCTTGCTTAATAACTTTTAATTTTTCTCTTAATAAGAATTCTCTTTGACTTTCATCAAAATTTCTTTTTACTTTACTTTCAAGTTCTTTTTCTATTTTAAAATTTTCTAATTCTTCATTTATTTTATTTATAATTAGTTCTAATCTTTCAATAGAATTAACTGTATTTAAAAATTTTATTAGTTTTGAATTATCAGATTCTATATATGGTGCGACAATATCAGTAATTTTATCTAAGGATTTAATATCTTTTATTTGACTTAATATACTATTACTTACATATGGTAATTCATTTATATAAATGTTTATTTCTTTAATTAATTTATTTATTAAAATTTCTTCTTGCTTTTTTTCTATATTTGTATGTGGTACTTTGGATATTATAGATTCTATTATATTTCCTTGATGTGTACCATCTAAATATTCATATACATATGCTCTAGCAATACCTGTTATTATAACTCTTGTATTATTATTTGGAAGTTCTATTCTATGCGTTATTTTGGCAATTACTCCATATTTTGGAAGTTCTTCTACATTTATAGTTTCTTCTAATGGATTTTTTTTACTTACTACAAGTAAATTACCATCATTAAATAATTCAGCACTATCAATTATACTTTTACTTAATTCATCTTCAAATTCTAACTTTAAATCATTATTTGGAAGTAATACAAGATTACTAAGTACTATAACAGGTAAATTCATCTTAAGCATGTGTACACCTCCAAAACATGTCATTTATTATAGCATAAAAAAATAAAAAGTCTATATTTTTTAGACTTTATTTTATTTAAATAAAAACATTGATATAAGTAAAAAACTTATCTCGACTACAAATGATATAGTAGCTAAAAAGATGACATTTGACATACCATAATTATTATTATTATCTTTTTCTAATAAGCTTTTACCATTAGATTTCACTAATTGTTTTGAAGCAGAATTACTTGTTGAAGCATTATTATCATTTAATTTTATTTCTTGTGTATTTTCTAAAGATGTTGTTTTTATATTTAGTGCATTTAGCTTATTTAAATCTTCTTCAGTTAAATTTCCTGTTATAGCTCTCCATCTAAGTCTTATCATTTCTTCTTTGTTCATATAATCACCCTATACTTTTTATAAAATTTATTACAAATAGTTTCATATTATTTACTTTTTCATATATATAGGAAACTACTATTATTAATGACCCTAAAAATGCTGAAATAATATCTTTCATTGTATCACTAACACCTGTTGTTAATACTTTTTGAGCATCTTTGCCAAAAATATTATCTGTTGTAAATTCAAATATTTCCCATAATCCTGCTACCATAAAAGTTATTCCAAATACAAAAAGTACATTTATGTAGATTTTATTTTTATCTATAACATTTGCTCTTTTTAAAATATCAAGCGCTAAAATAGATGTTAAAACACCAGATAAGAAATGCATTAATGTATCATAGAAATATATTTTATTATATAAATCTATAATTGATCCTAAAAAATATGATACAAATATAAATAATGTATAAATTATTTCTTCACTTAAATATATCTTAAATCCATTCTTTCTTAATATCTTAGGAAGAAGTATTACAGGGATAACAAATAACTTTATCAATATTTCATATATATTATTATTTATAATATCAAATACAGATAAATAAACAGATATAGTTATTACTACACTAATTAAAATCGTGTTCAATAACTTTAGTATTTTCATCATTATCACTCATTTCAACTTGATTAATAGAATTAAAACGTTTAGTTATTTTTTCAGTAGTTGTATGTATTTCCTTAACATCTTTACTTACTGTATCAATACTTCGTGATAATTTATCCCATCTATCTTTATATCTTTTAAATTCTTCATCTAATAATTTTAACTCTTGATGAATAATAGATGCATACTTATCTCTTTCAAGATTTTTAATCATAACTTGTATTGTTGTAAGTGTACTTATCAAAGTGGTTGGGCTTGTTATCCAAACCCTTTTTTTATAAGCATATTCAATTATATCTGAATGATACGCATTTACTTCAGCAAAAATTGCTTCTGCAGGTAAAAATAATATTGCTTGATCGGTTGTAACACCTGGTATTATGTATTTACTTGATATAGCATCAATATGTTTCTTCATGTCAGCTTTAAATAGCTTTTCAGCTTGACTTCTCATTTCTTTTGAATTATTTTTATCAACCATCTGTCTATAATTTTCAAGTGGAAATTTACTATCTATTCCAATCATACCAAGTGGTTCTGGAGTAAATAACATACAATCTACTATCGTTCCATTTTCAAGAGGGTATTGCATTTTGTATACCTTATTATTTTCACCAAATACACTACTTAATATTTGATGAAGATTAACCTCACCAAATATACCTCTTGTTTTTTTATCAGTTAAAATTCCTTGTAAAGATACAATATCATTAGATAATCCATCTATTTTCTTTTGAGCTTCATCTATTTTAGATAATCTTTCTAGTACTGATGTAAATGTTTTATTTGTTTTCTCAAAATTTTCATCAAGTCTCGAATTTACTTTATCATTTAATAGTCTTATTCTATTATCTAATCTTTCATTTAAATCAGTAAATTCTTGATTAAGTGATTTATTTATATTTATACTGTAATCTCCAAGTTCTCTTACTACTGTAGTTTCTAATTTTCCCATTCTTTCAATTGTATCGTTATTATTATTTTTCTTAAAAAGTAAACATATAACTAGTATTATAACAACAATAAGTAATCCTAATATAACATATTCCATACTACAACTCCTTAATCTATTTTAAATTTTTTTGTTACAAATTTAGAAAGTAAAAACGCTATTAAAAATATTATACCTAGTTTTATTAATACTCCAGGATCTGTCATACTTTCTATAAATGTAGAACCTATATATCCCCAAAAATATACTATAGATACCTTAGCTATTGATGCCGCCATAATAAATTTCTTATAAGGAATATTTGAAAGACCCGCACCAATATTAATTGAAAACGCTGGTGTAAATGGAAAAGCCATAATAATTACTAAATTAGAAAACGAAATTTTATTTATATTTTCCATTACACTTTTAAATTTTGGTTTTCTTTCTATATAATTATCTATTTTTTTTCTTATCTTTCTAAATATAAAGAAACTTAAACTACAACCAATTAAAGTTGCTCCCCAAGACATAAAAAATCCAAGTACATTTCCAAATATCAAAACATTAAATGCTACAAATAAACCTAGAGGAAGCATTGGAAGAATTGATTCTAGTATTATTATAAATATTCCAAGAAAAAAACTTGAAACAATATTTACATTAGCAACATAGTAATTTAGAAAGCTAACAACATAATTAGAAATTGTTTCCATATATCCTCCATTCTATTATTAATTATAATACAAAATAAATTTAAATTAAAGAAAAAAAGAGAGATAAACACTCCTTTTTAAAATTTCCAAATATCATCATCAGACAAATCAGATGAATCAATGGAATTAATTTTTGGTAATTCATAATTTATAGTTTCTTCATTATCATCTACATCATCTAATAATTTATTAAAATCGTTATCTATATTTAATGTTTGAGTTGGTTCTACATCAGGAACTTCTATTTTTTCTGGTACACTTTCTTCTTTAAATAAGTCATCAAAATCATCTGTTGAACTATTAACTTCATTCTTTTCGTTTGAATCAACATTATCTGATTTTTTATTTTCATTTTCTAAATTTGAAAAATCTTCATCAAAATTCAATTCTTCCATATTCATTTTATTTTCTTCATTAGAATTATTAACATTATTTTGTTCTATAGAATTATCACTATTTGTATCTAACGAGTCATCTAAAGAATCGTTTGATGGTTGCAAATCTGGTGATTTTATATATGATTTATTATCAATACTACTTTCATTTATACCATTATCATCTTTCAAAGTTTTTTCTATTGGTAGAGAAGATTTTTCATTTATTTCATTATTATTAAAATCAATTTTCTCATTTGAAATTAAATTATTTTCTTTTTGTTCCATATTGTTATCTATAATTTCATCTTTATTATCAGCATTATTAAATGCATCATTTACTTCATTGTTTGCTACGGCATCAACGTAATTATCATTTATAATATCTGATGTTTCATTTAAATTATTAATAGTCTCGTTTACATCAGGTATTTTAACAACATCTTGCTTTACTTCAATTTCTTTTTTATTTTTTTCTTTCTTTGTTTTTGGCTTTCCTAACCCTTTTTTATCTGCTATATAACCAATTACTGTAACAAGTAAAACTATAGCTATAATAGCAATCCATAAATAGTTTGTCTCTAGGAATGTTTGAATATCTTCCATAATGGACCCTCCTTATTCTTTATAAAATCATACCATTATTTTAATAATTTTACAACCTATTTTTCTAAATAATCTTCACCCTTAAATGGTTCCGTAAATAAAAGATCATTATAGTTCTGTTGCCTTAATGCCTCATAAGTCATTATAGCAACTGTATTTGACAAATTAAGTGCTCTTACCTTATCAGTCATTGGCATCCTCATACAATGATCTAAATCATGAGTTAAGATTTCTTTTGGAATCCCAGTACTCTCTTTTCCGAAAATAAAATATATATTTTCATCTTTATTACTATAATCAAATGAGGTATGTGGCTTTTTTCCATATCTAGTCAAATAATAATATGTACCTTTATTTTTACTTTTAAAATCTTCAAAATTAGGATAAACTGTATAATCACAATATTGAATATAATTAACCCCACTTCTTTTAATTTTGCTCTCATCAAGAGAAAAACCTAAAGGTTCTATTAAATGTAGCTTAGAGTTTGTAGCGACACATGTTCTCATAATGTTACCTGTATTACCTGGAATTTCTGGTTCATATAATACTATATTTATCATTCTCTATTACCTCTTAAAAATAATTTAACATCATCCATATTTATATTTTTATTTGTATTATACAATACGCTAACTAATTGTGAATCATCTATTATTATTATATTTTCATCTTCACTAAAGTTTACATTTAAATAGCTTGATGATGAATCTATTCCTAATTTATTCTTTAATTTCTTATCAAAATTTTCACTTACTCCATTTAAATCAATATATACCATTTTTTTATTTAAATTATTTTTTAATATATATTTATTAAACTCACTTTCAAAATCTTTTAAACCTTCTTTATGACTATTACTTAAATAAATAATAATGCTAGGATTTTCTACTAAATAATTATCTAAATCTGTTTCTTTTATTTCTGCAATTGAATTCATTCTATGTGTAGTTTGTCCATCTTTTTTTGTTTCATACCATTTACTAAAAAAAATTACAACTGCAATAGTTATTAAAACAATAATTGTATATATAACATAATTTTTTGTACTTATTTTTCTCATTTTATCCTCCCATTTTATTTTATCATCATCATTTTATTTTTTCAAGGAAAAAGAGGACTAATATATATCGTCCTCTCCTTTTACTTCATCAATAGTTACTTCTTTAAGTACTATTCCTTCTTTTTCACATTCAGTTGCAAATTTATCTCTAAATAATTTTAATTCTTTTACTATACTATCAGGATATAATCTTTTTGAAGTTTTGATAGCATTATAAACATCTTCTATTGTAACCTCTGTTCTATTATTAAATAAAGCTTGTGAAAATGCAGCGCTTAATACTGAAAAAGCAACATCTGGATATACGGCCGAAAGTCCATAAACTCTTTTAAATTCTGATGTAGCACTTACTATTGATTCAACTAATAATCCTGTCATATATTCATTATATTTAAATTTAGCTCCTGTTTGTTTTTCAATACGTGGAATACTTCCCATTAATATTTTAACAGTAGTAGGTTCATCTGGTTCTACAACGTCAACTCTTTCAAAACGTCTTAAAAAAGCCCTATCTCTTATTATATAAGTTTCATATTCAATAGTTGTTGTAGCACCTATTGCTTTAATATCTCCTCTATCAAGCCCTGTTTTAAGAATATTAGCTAAATCCATTGGGCCATCTGATGCTCCACCTATTAATGTATGAACTTCGTCTATAAATAATATTATTTTACTTAATGATTTTAATTCTTTCATCAAAAGAGTTATTACTAATTCTTCTTTACCATTTACCATCATTTTACCAACAAGTGAACTTGAATTAATTTTAACAATTTTATAACCTTGTAAAACAGTTGGTACTTCATTTCTTTGTATAAGATATGCAAGACCTTCTACTATTGCTGTTTTACCTATACCAGGTTTACCAATTAATAATCCCGATTTATCTGGAGTTAACAATACCATTATTAGTTTTTTTATTTCACTTTCACGTGCTATAGCGGGATTAGTGACATATGTCTTTTTAGTTAAATCTTCTCCATAATTATCTAACACACTAAATTCTGATTTAGGAGTTTCTCCAAAATCCAAAACCTCTATATTATCCATAAAATCATCCTATTCTTATTCTATATATCCAGCGATTTCAAAATATTCTACAGTTTCATCATATGTTTTAGTACCTACTAAATTAGTAGATGTTTCTGCACGTCCTTCTATTATATTACAAAGTGTTGGTGTTCCTTTTAAGTCAACTTTCTTTGATACTTCTTCTGATTGGGCATTTGTTAATTTTGATCTATCTATATAATATACAGTTAAATCATTATCTTTTATAACCTTTTTTAAAGTAGGTTGGAAATCAGCACAATGACTACATGTAGCAGATCCTATATAAATAACAAAAGATTCTTTATTTTTTATCATATCAGCAAATTCACTATAAGTTATTTCTTTCAAATTTCCACTTTTAGATGAACATCCAAAACAAAACATTAAAGAAATAGCAGCAACTATACTTAATATTATTTTCTTCATTTTTATCATCCTTCCATTCTTTTATATTATACCTTAAATGTAATAAAAAAAAAAGATATTATTTTATCTTTTTTAGTAATTTATTAATTGATCTTCTTTTAATAATAGTTTAGAATTTTTATTCATTAAATCATTTATATTTGTTTTAGTTTTTTTAATTACATCTTCTAGTGATTCATTTTCTTGTACAACATATACTTTATTATTACCTGTTGGAATAATTAATTCTTGATTTGGATATATATATTCACCTTCATTTAACCCATTTATAGAATATAGAGTTTTATAATCTACTCCATATAAGTTTGCGATTGAATATACACTATCTCCTTTTTTTACAATATATGTTTGATATCCTCCTTGATTTGTAACTGGTACAATTATATTACTACCAGGTCTTACAATTAGATTACTTGAAAGTCCATTTATTTCTCTTAATTTTTCTGAACTTATTCCAAGTTTTGTTGCTATAGTATCAATAGTTTCACCTGGCATAACTTGATATATTTGATACATACTTATCACCTCAATAATAATATATGTTAAATACTTTACATAGTTCTTAAAAAAAGTAGGAATAACCCTACTTTACTTCAAATTTTATATTATCATTAAATTCTAATTCACTTGATTTTAATATAGATTTATTACCACTTTTTTCACTATATTTGTAAATTGTATCTTTATTAATATAATAAACAACATCATCTTTATATACTACATTATTTATATTTGTAGTAGTAAATAAATACTTTCTTATATTAATATTTCGAGTATTTACTCTATAAACTTTATATTCGCCATTTATTTTTTCATATAAATAATAATAACCAGAAAATTTATTACCTATTTTATCTACTTTTTCATATTTTATATTATTAAATGTATTATCTATTTTATAATCACTCATGATATATTCATTTGTAGTAGATTTTCTAAAACTTATTTCATTCCATTTTTTATTTTTATATACTTTTATATTTGAATTTATATCTCCGTATTTATTTATTCTATCTTTTGTTACTTCATATTGAATTTTATTAGATTTATCTATAAAGTACAATTTATTATTTACAACACCTTGATATATTGAATCTAATGAAATAGCCTTATCACGAGTTAAAATAGTTTTTTTACCATCATTTAAATTTATTAAATATATTTCATTAGAATCAAATTCTTTATTATAGTTTGCTACAACATAATAGCTGTCTATAAATCCACTTATATTTTTTGTATATACATCTTTGTTAAATAATTTAATATTTTTAATATCATCTTTTATAAGATATAATCCTTTATAATTTTCAAGAGCAATTGTGTTATTTTCAGTATTATTTTCTTTATAATAAATAATAGAGTTATTAGTTATTTTAGAATCAGAAGAATCAATAAAATTACTTGGATTGTATTTTTTTAGTGTAAGTACAAATTGATCTATATCTGCATATTTACCTTTTATATTAGTATAATTTTCTATGTCATTACCGTTTTTACACATAACATCAACAACTATATCTTCTGTTTTGAATATAGGATATATACATTTATAATCATTATTTTCATAGTAATATATATCACTTATAACATAGTTCTTTTTATTAAATATATTATTTGTTTGAATATTAAATATTGTATTATTATATTTTATTTCAAAATAATAATTATCCATTTCATCTTTATAATTTTGTGTAAATACTTCTAATACATTAAATTGTTTTTTTTCAGTTTTTATTTCATATTTTATTTCATGTCCATGATTTAAATCTTTAAAAGACATTTGTATTAATACATATATAATTAATAAAATAAATGTCATTATAAATAACTTCTTTATATTCATATTATTCACCTATTTACAACTAAGGAATACAGTTTTTTTACCTCTTTAGGATTTAATATTCTATATTCACCTGATTTTAATCCTGTAAGATCAAGAAAGGCAATTCTTTCTCTTTTTAACTTTAATACATTATACCCTATTGCTTCAAACATTTTTTTTACCTGATGATTTTTTCCTTCATGTATAGTTAGTTCTACAATTGAAGTATCAGTTTTTTTATCATATTTTTTTATTCTAGCTTTAGCTTTAGATGTTTTAACACCATCTATATAGACTCCATTAGTTAATGCATTTATTTCTTTCTTACCTACTAATCCTTTTACTTTTGCTACATAAACCTTATCTACACAATTTTTAGGATGTATAAGTAAATTAGTTAATTCACCATCATTTGTTAATATAATAAGTCCTGTTGTATCGTAATCTAATCTACCAACTGGATATATTCTTCTTGTATCATCTATTAAATCTACTACTGTTTTTCTATTTTTTTCATCTTTTGTAGATGTAATAATACCTCTTGGTTTATTTAAAATATAATATACTTTATCTTCTTTTACTAAAGTATTTCCATCTATTTCTATTTCATCGTTTGGATTTACTTTAATACCTAATTCATATACAATATTTCCATTTACTTTAACTCTTCCTTTTTTTATTAATTCTTCTGCTTTTCTTCTTGAAGTATATCCATTATTTGCTATTACTTTTTGTAATCTTTCCATACAAAATCACCTAATTAAATTATAAATTAAATATAGAAAAAAATCAATTAAAAGAATAGTCTTGCTAAAAATATAGCAGATATAGCTCCAATCAAATCAGCACATAAACATACAAATAATGAATATCTCATTTTTTTTATTTTAACACTTCCAAAATATAGCGTTAGTATATAAAAAGTTGTATCAGTACAACCTTGAATAATTGAACCTACAAATCCAATATAACTATCTGGGCCAGATATTTTAAATATATCATTTAAAATACTTAGTGACGCATTTGCTGAAATTGGTCTCATTAATATTATAGAAAGTATTTTACTATTTGAAAAAATTTCTAACAGTCCACTATTTAAAAATATATTGACAGCAAAAATCATAGCTAAAATGCAAGGAAACATATTAATAACAAGTTTTACACTGTCTTTAGCGCCTTCAATAAATACATCATATACATCTATTTTTTTATATACACCATACATAACAATTACTAAAACAATTACTGGTAGAATATAATTACTCATACTTTTTACCTACTATTTTATTTATAATAAGCCCTGATATTGTAGCAATTAAAGTTGCTAAAAAGCAAGGAACTATTATTTTTGTTGGGTTTATACTTTTGTATAATGTTCTAATTGATATAAGAGTTGTTGGAATAAGTGTTAATCCTGTTGTATTTAAAACTAAAAACGTAATCATACTTTTTGATGCAGTATCTTTTTTAGGATTTATTTTTTGTAATCTTTCCATTGCTTTTAATCCAAGAGGTGTAGATGCCGATGAAAGTCCAAATAAATTTGTTATGAAATTAGAAGCTATTAAAGATAATGATTCATCATTTGAATCTATTTCTTTAAATAGAATTCTCATAATAGGTTTAAACAAATTAGATAATTTCTTAAGTAATCCAGATTTTTCTGCTATATTTACAAGACCTAACCATAAAGATAATACTGGAAATAAATTTAATATAATATCAAAACTTGATTTAGTAGATTCTATTATTTTTACATTCAATATATCCATTCTTCCATTTATAAAACATACAACTATACCTATAATTATAAATAAAGACCATAATAGTGTTACCATATACTACATATCCATTTCCATATTTTCTTACCGAATGAAATTTTTTTCTCTTTTTCTTTTTCTTTTACAAAAATATCTTCTTCATGAATAATATCATCATATAAATATACTTTAACTTTTCCTACTTTTTTGTTAGATTTTGTCCTTACTTTTTCAAGTTCGTATTTTATACTTACATTATTTTTTTCAATATTATCAAGTGGATAAGAAAAAGAATTTTTAATATAAAGATTATAATCTTTATAATATTCATCTTCTTCTATTTCTATATTTCCTTTTTTTAGTATTTCATAACTTTCATATGTATTAAATGCATATTCAAATAAATCTTTGTGATCATTAAAATCATTACCATCATTAAGTGTTACTACTACCAAATTTAAATTATTTTTGGATGCTGTGTTAACTAAAGTTCTCTTTGCTATTTTAGTAAAGCCTGTTTTTCCCCCTGTTGCGTATTTATACATTTTTAATAATTTATTTTTATTTGTCCAACTATAAGTGTTTTTATTTGTTGTAAGTTTATATTTTTGTGTCTTTATTATTTCTTTAAAAGTATCATTTTTATATGCATAGCTTGTAAGTATTGCCATATCATAAGCTGTTGAAAAATTTCCCTTTTCTTCTTTTTCATCAAGGCCACTTGGATTATTAAAAACAGTATCCTTCATTCCTAAAAGAGATGCTTTTTCATTCATCATTTCTACAAACTTTTCTTTACTACCTCCTACATAATTTGCTATAGCTAAAGCAGCATCATTACCACTTCTTAACATAAGACCATATAATAGATCAATTAATTTCAATTTTTCTCCTTTTTGAATATAAATACCTGATCCATATGCTGAATCAATTTCATCTCCTATAACTACATTTTCATCTAGTTTACCACTTTCGATTGCTACTATACATGTCATTATTTTAGATATAGAAGCAACGCTTTGTTTTGCATGAATATTTTTACTATAAAATATTCGTTTACTATCAATATCCATTAATACAGCACTTTTAGCGCTAGTATCTATAGCTTTTACATTAAAAGGTATTATAAACATTACACCGACAATTAATTTAATTATACGTTTCATTTATCATTCACCTATGTAAAGTATATGAAAAAAAGTACTTTGTTAGTCCTCATTTAAATATTTCGTTTATTTTGCTTTTTTATCAAATACTAATTTCAATACTTTTGTTAGCCCTACTCTTTCAACATCTTGAAATAATACAGTTTCATATTCATATATTTTAAAATATCTTCTGGTGTTTGTATTTGTTAATCTTCATATATTATCCCCCTACTACAGTAATTTTAAATAGGAAGTTTATACCATTTTTCAAATATTTTGATAAAGTAAAAACACGATTAATCTAAATCGTGTCTTGATAATATTTGAGCAGGTCTTTTTCTTAATGTATTAAATACTGGAATTAATCCTATTACTATATTAAATAGATATACAAATATTATAGATATAATAACTATTAATGGATTAATTAAAAATAATGAAGATAAATATTTTACATTTGATAATGTTTTTAATACATAAGCCATAAATAATAATCCTGGCATACTAGCTATTGTAGTAATAGCAAATATTTCTCCAAAGAACATTTTATAAATGTCTTTCTTTTTTACTCCTATTGCTCTATAAATACCTATTTCTTTTATTCTTGATAAGAATGATGACCTTATCATTAAGAATATTTCTATTAATGAAATTAATAATATTATTCCACTTATTAATAAAGTTGATTGAACATTTTCTTTTATTTCTTTTTTATAATTTGTTTTACTTTGTATATAAGTATCTTTTATATTTAGATTTAAATCTCTAAATTCATTTAATGTATTATTTTTGTCATTAGAATATATTATTATATTTGATTTTGTTTCTATCAAATTGTATTTAATCATATTATTATTTACTAACATATATTGTAAATCATCTGGGCTTTTATAATATCCTACTACTGTTAGTTTATTATTATTTATTTTAGTATCTATTTGTTTATTTAATTTCATTGCATCTTTATTACCGATATTAACTATAACTTCATAATCATTAGTAGGATATCTTCCTTCTTTTAGTTCTATTTTATTTGTAAATAAATTATAATCTTGAATACTTTTTTCATCTTCTGATGAATTATAAATTATATTTATAAACTCACTATTATTTACATATATAGATGGACTCGATAAATCTGTAATACCTACTATTTTAAATGGTTCCATATTATTTATATAAACTTGTTTATTTAATAAATCACTTATATTTTTAATACCACTCATTTTAGCTAAATCTTCATTACCAAATAGTTTTTCTATACTTAATTTATCTACGACTATGTCGTTAGTTTCTTCTGGCATAGTACCATATATTAGATCATCTTTAGATATCATAGATATACTTGATAATGAGCCAGTTAATGAATCATCATAAGAAGCTGTTTGATAATATTCATTGTATTTTACTTTAAATGATACTATTGAATCTCCTGGTAATAAATAATTTATATTTCCTTTTGATTCATAACTTAAATAATCACCTACATTTATCTTTTTTGTAAGTATTTCTAAATAATTTCTATTTTTTGTTACAAACTTTTTATCGTCTATTTTAAGAGTTGCTGAAATAGATGATACACTATACATAATAAACATAGCTGAAATAAAGAATCCAATTAATAATATCTTTTTTAGTATTGGAAAGTTAAATATTTTTTTAAATCCATTTGTTATTGTTTTAATTGGATTAAATATAGAAGTATATTTTTTCTTATAATTATCATCTATTATAGAATCAAAATCAAAATCATATTTATCTATATCACTAGAAGTTACTTTTTTATAATGGTCATTTATAAATTCTATTCCAGAGTTTTCATCTACTACTTCTATTTTTTTATTATCATTACTTTTTATATAAATATTTCCATTTTTTATTACTATATCTAAATTTACTTTTTCTTCATTATCAGAGTATATATTTATATTTTCTGTTTTTTTATGATTTTTTAAATCTTTTAAATATATTTCATTTTCAATATCATAATCTAAATCATTTGTGTGATCATTTATATAATCTTTTACTATTTTTCCGTCTTCTAGTTCTATTATTCTTGAAGCATAAAATTTAGCAAGTTGTGTTTCATGAGTAACTAAAATAACTAATTTTTCTTTTGAAATTGCTTTTATAATTTTCATTATCTCAAGAGAATTTTTACTATCAAGATTTCCTGTTGGTTCATCCGCTAAAATAACCGTTGGATTTTTTACAATAGCACGTGCTATACCAACTCTTTGTCTTTCTCCTCCTGATAACATGGCTGCAGGTCTTTTTTTATACCTTAACATTCCTACTTTATCAAGCACATATTCAACTCTTTTTTTTATTTCATTTTTATTTTTTAATCCCATTATTGTAAGAACAAGCGCTACATTATCATATACACTCATATTATCTATAAGTTTATAATCCTGGAATATGTATCCTACATTTAAATTTCTTATTTTATCTACTTTATATGATAATTTAGAACTTATTTTTTGTCCATTGACATAAATACTTCCTTTTTTTATTTTATCTAAACCACCAATGGTATTTAATAGAGTTGTTTTACCACAACCACTATTTCCAAGGAAGGCTACTAATCCTTTATCTAAATTAAGAGTAGTATTATTAATTACATGTATTTCATTCTTTTTACCTTTGTTAAAATATTTATTAACACTTCTTAATTCTATCATATTAGACCTCCTCTTTTATTGTTGAAATAGCGCTTTTTTTAAATAGTTTTTTAGAGAATTTTATACTTATTAATAATGACATGATTACTAAAATGATATATAAAGTAATATAATCTTTAAGTTTTAAGTATTCTAAAATAGTATTTAAAAATCCTATATTTATAACTTTTATATAATTTAGATATATTGATATTAAGAAAATAATAAATGATGTATTAAATACTGTTAATAATTCTATAATTAATAACTGAATTGATATTCTCTTTGTAGCGCCTAACATTCTTATAGTTGAATAATATACATTTCTTGATTTTAATATTATTCTAATTACAAAATATGATATAAAGAATAATGTAATTATTAATATAATTGTTACAACAGTTCTAAATATTCTAATGATTTCAGTACTACCACCATCTACTAAAGTATCTTTTATTAATAGAGTTTTTAAACCCATATTTTGTAATTCAGTATTTGTTTCATTTATTTTATTTATGTCTTTTACATATATACTACTTTGATATGTTGCTTTATTAAATAACTTATTATAATCATCTTGATTTATAAATATTGCTCCATTTAATGAATCATATTCTTGTAATCCAAGTAATTTATTTAAATTTTTCTTTGTATAATAATTTGTTACAGTTAAATTTATTGTATCTGTATAATATATATTTTTAGCAGTTATAGAAAGAGATTTACCTATACAATTTTCTTTATCACATAAATAATTTAATTCTTTTGACATATATACTTGGCCTTGTGGTACATTAGAATTAACTACTACTCTAAATTCCCCTGAATTTTGACTATAATTTTTTCCTTCAAAATTAACTTTTACTTCACTAAATTGTTGATTTATTTGGAAGGATAATTTATTTAAAATATTTTGTCTTACATAAATAGATGTATTTGATGTGTCACTATCAATTAAAACTATACCTACTACTTTAAGTGGTAATGACTTATCAAGTTCTCCAGTATACATATCACTTATATAAAGTTCTTTTCCAATTAATTCATCTTGCATATAACTTAAATAATAATCATCTTTACTACCTAAAAGTACAATTTCATTATCATTTTCTGGAAGTTTACCTTTTGTTATTTTTTCTTGTAATTGGTTTATATCTTTTGCATTTCCATATATCCAAAAATTATTGCTATCAGTTATATTTATTTCTCTATCAAGTAATAAATCATTTTTTATTATATAATCTACATTTTCTATATTTTCAATATTAGTAAAATCAGTATCAGAAAAACTTGTATTATCATTTTTCTTTATAACAATTCTCTTATCGTTTAAGTCTGAAAACATATAATTATATCCAGATTTACTAGCTATATAAGCTTGTTTCTTTGATGATGCGTATTCTGATACAAGAGATAATGTCATAAATAGATAAACAAATAGTATAAGTAAAAATTTAGGTACAATATTAAATGCATTTCTAACGCCTAATCTTATCTTATTTGATAAAGTTATATTTTTATATGTAGATATAGATGTAATTTTTTCTATTTTTACATCTTTTATTTTTTTATCTTCAAGAACTCTTCCATCATGCATTTTTATCTTTCTAGTTACATAAGGTTCTACTTGTTCATAATTATGGGTTACTATAATAACTAATTTATCTTTTGATATTTCACTTAATAGTTTTATAATACCTTCTGCAGATTTCTTATCAAGATTTCCTGTTGGTTCATCTGCTATTATAATTGGAGTTGATTTAGCAAGAGCACGAGCTATTGCGACTCTTTGCTTTTGACCACCACTTAATTTAGATACTTTTGAATTTCTAAATTTATATAATCCAACTTTTTTTATTAAATCTAATACCTCTTTTTTTATTTCTTTCTTTTTCTTTCCATTTAAAAGGAGTACTAATTCTATATTTTGATATACAGTATAACTATTTACTAAATTAAAATTTTGAAATATGTTACTTATATATATTCTTCTATAGTTTTCAAAATCTTGTTCACTATAATGGCTAGTTTCTTTACCATTTATGTACATTTCTCCTTCTTCATACGTATCAAGTCCAGATATTACATTTAAAAGAGTTGATTTACCACTACCACTTTCTCCTGTTATAGCGACAAATTCTCCTATATTAAATTCTAAATTTACTTTAGTAAATCCAGTAGCTATAATACCTTTACTATAATAAAATTTTGAAACATTTTTTAATTTTATCATAATTTCCTCCTATCATATATTCCAATTATAACATACTATTCATTTATATACTAATAAATGTATGAAATTAAATCTACTATAATTTTATTATAAATATAGTAGGTAGCAACACCAATTTTAAGTTTCTTTTTGTATAAATTAGGTTGCAAAAAAACTACACGGTTGTGTAGTTAACTTTGATAAGTACCATTAATTTTACTTTCTGTTGTACTATCTATATCATCCATATACCATTTACCATCTACTTTACTTAAAGTAAGATCTATAGTATATTCAACTTTATCTTTTGCTTCTTTTAACTTGTTTAATCTATAATCATTATATAAAGAAGCATCATAAACTCCCTCATCATTCTTGAATTCATCTTCATGTTCTTCTAAATATTTTTTACTTTCATTTAATATTTTTGAATAATCTGTAACTTTAATTTTTACTGTAACAGTTGCTGAATCACCATTTATAACTTCATCTTTTATTTCATACTCTAAATTTTTATAATGCTTTTTCATTATTTCTCTATATTGTTCTTTTTGATCATAAGATAGTGTATCATCTGTTTCAATAACATTGTTCAAATCTTCAAGTACATCTTTATCAAGTTCTTGATATTTAGAAAAATACTCATCTACCCTGGTACTTGCCTTCATTTCTTCTTTTCCTTTACATGAACATCCAGTTAAAAAAGAAAGTACAATTAAAGATATTAAAAACTTTTTCATAAATCCCTCCTCTTTTATAATTGTGTACAAAAGAGGTATTTATATACATTGATTCTTTTTAATTTTGTAAAATGTATATATTTTTGGGCCTATAGAATTAAAATTATATTTAAGTTCATTAAATATTGCTTTATATATTTTATCTATATTATTTTCTTTTTCATTAAAACATTCATAATATATATATTTTATCATTTCTTCTTCTTTATTTGTTTTTAAGTCTTTTAAAAATAAGTCTATTTTATTTAATATATTTTGTTCTTTTCTTGTTAAATTACTATTAATGTTAATTTTATTTTCTATTCTATATTCTATAGTACTTTTTTTTATTTTTTTTACTTCTTTACATACATCTTCTTCTTCAAATAATAATAATTTTGATTTATAATTACAATTATTATAACTGTTTATAGCTATTACGTTACATCCATCTGTTAGTAAAAAAGCACATTTTAGTTTTTTTATTCCTTTACCTTCATAATACTCACATAAGTTTTCTATATTTAATTTATTTTCATCAAACAAAACTTCATTTTCTATTATTTCTTTTAAATTTTTAGTTTCAATTTTAAATACTGGTATTTTTTTTATATGCCATATTTTATCTCGTGTATTCCAATCATAAAATTCATATAAATCTTTTTGAAAATTTAAGTATATATCATAAATAAAGTTCATCTTTTTCTCCTCCATAAAATAAAGTAAATGTCATTATTAATATACCTATTGGTGCATAAAAACATTCATATCTTCTAATTATAAAATTGACATAATCTAAAAAATTATACCCCATAGTAAATAAATTTAGATAAGTTATTATATAAATACATCCTATAGTTGTAAGACCAAAACCTATTAAAAATAAAAAAATTCTATAGAACATTTTTATCACCTAATAAATTGTACGCAAAAGTTGTAATTTTTATTTATTATTTAAATTTATTAGTGTATAATGTATAATGGTGATTATATGAATATTATAGAACTTTTAAAGTACATTTTTTTAGGATTTATACAAGGTATTACAGAACCAATTCCAGTTTCTTCAAGTGGACACTTATTAATTGCGAAAGTATTAATGGAAAGATGGTTTGGAGATATAGCAATTGATTATGATTTACTTGCTATAATAACTAATTTTGGTTCATTAATTGCTATTATAGCAATATTTTGGAAAGATATTATTTCTTTAATAAAAGATTTCTTTTCTTTTTTAAAAACAAAAGATAAAAAATATAAATTAAATTTTAGATATTGTTTATTTTTAATAATTGCTACTATTCCTGCTGGTATATGTGGATTAATTGTCACAAAACTTAAAATCTTTGATTCTCTTGAATCAAATGTTAAATTTGTAGGTGTTATGTTATTAGTTACAGCTATATTCTTATTCTTAATAAGAAATATTAAGGGTGAGAAAAAAGAAAAAAACATGACTCTTAAAGATGCTATTATTGTAGGGCTTTTTCAAGTTGTAGCATTATTTCCTGGTATAAGTAGAAGTGGCGCAACGATTGTTGGTGGAATGACTAGAAAGTTTACTCGTGAAACAGCATTTAAATTTTCTTTTCTTTTATATATTCCTATTAGTTTAGCAACTATGATACTTGGTATTAGTGATTTATTAGGAGCTAATTTATCGGCAGCACAATGGATATATTATATGTCAAGTATGATTATAGCCGGAATATTTACTTATATTGGTACTAAATGGTTTAGGAAATTAGTAGTAGATGGTAAATTAATATATTTTGTTATATATTGTGTGGTAGTAGGATCACTTATAATACTTTTTGTATAAAGCACTTATGTGCTTTTTTTATTTAAAAAGAGTTTATGAATTGATTTTATTCATAAACTCTTTTTCATTTATTATTTCTATATTTAATTCTTTTGCCTTATCGTATTTACTTCCTGGATTTTCGCCTACAATAACATATGATGTTTTTTTTGTTACACTTGAGGTTGCTTTTCCACCCTTACTTTCAATTATTTCTTTTGCTTCGTCTCTTGATATAGATGATAATGTTCCAGTTAATACAAATGTTTTACCATTAAAGAATTCATTAATATTCTGTTCTTTTTCTATATAATTCATATTTAAACCTAAATTTTTTAAATCAGTAATTAAATTAATGAATTTTTCTTGTGTTATAGTTTCATAAACACTTTGTGCTATTTTTGTACCTATATCTTCAATTGATAAAAGTTCTTCTTTTGTAGTATTTAAAAGAGCATCTATATTTTTATAATGTTTAGCAAGTACTTTTGCTGTTTCTTTTCCTACAAACCTTATACCTAGTGCAAAAAGTAACATTTCTAAAGAATTCTTTTTACTAGCTTCTATTGAATCAAGCAAATTATTTATGCTTTTTTCTCCAAATCCTTCTAATTCCTTTAATTCTTCTTTATGATTATATAACCTATAATAATCCGGTATTGTTTTTAAATATCCAATATTATAAAAATCTTCTACTATTGATTCTCCAAATCCATCTATATTCATAGTCGCACGACTAGAAAAATGAATCAAGCCTTCTATATTTCTAGCATCACATTTTGGATTTTTACAATACCAAGCAACTTCATCTTCATTTTTTACTAACTTGCTTCCACATATTGGACAATTTTCTATCATTTTAAAAGGAATTTCTTCACCATTTCTTCTTGATACTTCTACTCTTACAACTTCAGGTATTACATCTCCAGCTTTGTGTAAAACTATAGTATCATTTATCATTATATCTTTTTCTTTAATATAATCACTATTATGTAAAGTAACACTTCTTATAATAGAACCTGCTAAATGTACTGGATCAAGGTCAGCTCTAGGAGTTATTTTTCCTGTTCTTCCAACACAAAATTCAATATTATTAACTTTTGTAAGTACTTCTTCTGCAGGAAATTTATACGCTATAGCCCACTTTGGAGTACGAGCTGTATAACCTAATTTTTTTTGGTCTTCATAATTATTTACCTTAATCACTATTCCATCTATTTCATATGGAAGTGATGCTCTTTTTTCAGTCCAAATTCTTATATATTTTATTACCTCATCTATATTATGTGCTAAAATTATATTTGGATTTACAATGAATTTTAAACTTTCCATGAATTTTAATGACTCAAAATGATTTTTTATATCATATCTTTCTGGATTTGGAAGATGATAAATGAATGTTGATAAATTTCTCTTTGAGGCTATGCTTGAATCTAATTGTCTAACTGAACCTGCTGCTGCATTTCTTGGATTGGCAAATAATGATTCATGATTTTTTTCTCTTTGTTTATTAAGTTCTTGGAAAGATTTTTTAGGCATATATATTTCCCCACGAACCTCAATTTCATTTTTATAATCAATTGAAAGAGGTACAGATTTAATTGTTGTAACGTTGTGTGTTATATCCTCTCCTACTATACCATTTCCCCTTGTTGCGCCTCTTACTAATTTTCCTTCTTTATATAATAGTGATACCGACAAACCATCAATTTTTAACTCACATACATATTCTGGATTTTTTATTGTTTTTTTTATTCTTTCATCAAATTCTAGTACTTCTTCTTCACTAAAAATATCTCCTAGTGACATCATTGGAATTTCATGAGTCACTTTTTTGAATGAATCAATTACCTTACCACCTATTCTTTTAGTTGGTGAGTCTTCCCTTACTAATTCAGGATGTTCATTCTCTATTTTTTCTAGTTCGTGATAATAATCATCATATTCTTGATCTGTAATAGTTGGTTTATCTAAAGTATAATATTCATAGCTTGCTTTATTTATTAATTCAATTAATTTATCCATTCTTTCTTTCATATATTTCACCTTGTATATATTATATCAATTTTTTTATTTTTTATAAAGAAAAAGAGCTAAAACGCTCCTTCTTTTTTGTTTAAATTTCCGTATTTTTTCTTTTCCCTCATAACATATTCTGTTACATTTGTTTCTATCTCTGGTAAAGATTTTAATTGAAGATTTGAAAAACAAGTAAATTCTTTTACTGTATCAATGTATACCTTACCATAAAATAAACCCGTATGTACCTTTAAATCATTAAATAAATCAGGAGTTATAGAAGTAAAATAATAACCTATCAAAGGTCTTTTTTGAGCAATCATAATTCTTTTACTTGTAATCGCTACTACGCATGTTGTAAAAATATTAAATACACTATCATTTTTTTGCCCACAAAAAACATAAAGGACTTCTTCTTCTGGATTTAAATGTTTTTCTATAACTTTGGAATGTGCTTTTAATCTCCATGCAATTGTAAGCGGATATTTTTTTTTAAACGCTTTAACTTGTTCGTAAACTGATTCCATAAAATCCCCACTTTCTTGTAGTAATTATATCACACTTATTATAATTATTCAATTTTATTATAATCAATTACTTGCCTAAATATTCTTTTACAACTTTTATTATTCTATTTGCCTCTTCTATTAAAGCATTATAATTTTGATTAATAAAGTCAGTATTTTCTTCTTTACCTGCCATTTCATGTTCTAAAGACAACTGTGCTAATTTAGTAAATCCTAGATATTTTGAATCACTTTTCATAGCATGTGCATCTATAGCATAATTCGCTAAATCACATTCATTTTTGCTCTTTTCTAGTCTTGGTAGTCTTTCGCATGATTCATCTAGAAAATCATTTAAAGTTTCATCATACATTTCCATATCTCCAAGAAGTTCCAATCCATGATCTACATCAATTCCATTTTCAATTAAAAATTCTTTATTTTTCATTTTCTTCCTCCTTCGTACAACATACTTCTTATTTGATTTTAATTTTTTTATATAAAAAAAGCAAGTTTTTGACTTGTTATAATACTAACTTTACATATTTTATTTACATTTATATAAATAACATTCATTATCATGTGAATATATTATTCCTATTGCTTGTAAATATGAGTAAATTATTATTGTACCTAAAAATTTCATGCCTTTGCTTTTTAAAGAAGATGATATTTCATCAGATAATTGTGATGATATTTTATCATTTTCATATACAACTTTACCATTTGTAAATTGATTTAAATATTCATGGAATGAACCATATTCATTTTGTATTTCTTTAAATATACGTGCATTATTTATAGTAGCTTTTATCTTTAATTTATTTCTTATAATATTTTTATTGTTACGTAATTCTTCAATTTTAGAGTTATCATAATTAATTATCTTATCTATACAAAAATTATCAAATGCTTCTTCAAAATATTCTCTTTTATTTAAAACACATTCCCAAGATAATCCAGCTTGAAAAGATTCTAATATAAGCATTTTAAATAAATAATCATCACTTAAATTTAATTTTCCCCATTCATTATCATGATAATCAATATATTTTTTATTATTTAAATTACACCATTTACACCTTTTCATAATTCAGTTCCTTTCTTAGGATCAAAATATTTATTCATATCATTCTTTTAATGACTAATAGTTCTACTTTATTTTAGATTTTTTCATTTGAATCATTTATTATTTATTGCATTTACTTAAATATTTTTCTACTATTGGTACTCTTAATTTATCCTTCTCTCTTTTACTATTTTTTAAATATTCATAATATTCATATATATTTTGAACTTGATAACCATTTATCAATTCTGGTTTATATTTTAAATTTTCTATTTTTCCATTACATACACATTCTATTTTATCAGTCACTTTGTAAAAGCCACTTTCCTTTGGAATTAAATTGTAATTTTGTTTTAACTCTCTAAAACCTTTATCTGTAACAGCAATATCTAAATCACCTGCATCATCATATATTTCTCTTAATACTAAAGCACCTGATGATAAAATCCAAAATTCATTTTTATCTATTTTTAAAGTATCAATTAATTTAATTAACTCATTCTTATTCATTCTTTTTTCATTCATAAAGCACCCTCCTTTTTTTGATTATATCATACAGTATTTGACAAAAAAAGGTTATTTGTTATAATATTCAAAAAGGTGATTTAAATGACAAATGAACAAAAAATCGAATTATGTAAACAAATTATTGATAATTTAGATAATTATGAAAGTTACTTAATCGAAAAAGATAGAGATTTTAATAAATTAAGAACTTCCAAAATACTTAATTTTAATGATAAAGTTGGATCTAAATATGATGGTTATTGGTTAAATTTATACAATGGAAAGAACAAAGATACAGAAAACTATGCTGTTAAATTTTCTAAAACAGATGGATTACCACTTTCATTTTACTTGGAGTTATTAAATGAAATGGCAGCTTCCCATTGTGGTTTAAATTCTATTAAATCTAAAGTATTCAAAATTTATAAAAATTCTAATTATTATGGAATTATAAGTGAAGATTATAGAAAATTTGGATATGATACAATAGGTGGTAAAGACATTGTTTACAAGTTTCTAAAAGAAATAAAATATAATGTTGATGATGATTATGAACTTGAAGATATTGATATTGAATTTAATATTAACTCGCTCCCTATTATATATCAATCATTGAATTACTTATTTTATAACAAAATTTCAGATAATGAAATTAATTATAATCCACTAAAAGCTACTTCAACAGTCAATATAATATTTAATGAACTTATCAAAAGATATGTTTTCTCATATTTAACTATGCAAAAAGATTTCCACTTAAATAATTGGGAAATACTTTATAATGATCATTCAGCTTATCTTTCTCCTATGTATGATTTAGAGTTAAGCATGACTAATAATTTTTATGATAAGAAAACTCATACTTCTATGAAATGGTCTAATGATAAAGATATCGATATTGACGAAGATTTTCAAGAATTTATTGACTATAGTGATGAAAATAAGCAATTAGTTATTGATATGCATAATATACTTACAGTTGATGATGTAATAAAATTTATGAACAATATTGAAAAAAGAGGAATAATAATAGATAAAAACTATAAAGATAGAGTAATTAATGATTTTAGTGAACATTATAATAAAATTGATAATATGTTATATAACAAAAAGGAAAAATCAAAATAAAAAATATTACAGCTTCATTCAAGCGTAATATTTTTTTTATATTTTTTTATAATAAATAATTATTTTAAATTAAAGTTAAGATACACATATTTATTCATATCATATGATAAATTTTTATTTATCATATCATTAGCTATTTTACTAATTTTAGATATTCTTTTTTTATTTACTAAAGGATCAATATACCTTACCTTTGCACCATGATGAACATAATATACATCTTGTGGTTTACTATCTGAAACTAATATATTTTTAGCTTTTCTCCACTTATTAAAAATATCTTTGTATTCAGATTTTTCTATTATTTCAATAATATCTGATTCTTTTAATTTATATAAATCTTCTTTTTTTATTTTTCTAACTTCATTCAATTTTTTTAAAATATCCGCTATAAACTGCATTGAATACCTTGTTTTATCAGCTCTATATATTATAGATAAATTACTTGTTATATCCACAAAATCTATTGCTACATCTTCATGCATGAAGCCTAATTCAACATTTCCATATTCATCATTCTGAATATTTATATCATTATATATATCTTTTATTTTATCAAAATTTGCCTGATTATAAACAAGCAAAGCATTTGATAAAGAATACTCTAATCTATCAGCTGAAAGACAAGGCGTATCATTATCAGCTATGGGATAAATATGATAATTATCTATTTCTTCTACTTTAATATTATCTCTTTTTAATAACGTTATTATTTCTTTAGAATTTTTTATAATTTTTGATGTTAAATCTTCTGTTGATTCTTGAGTCATATAATCTCCATTAAGAAAATCAACACAGTGTTTAAATGAAGGTGTTGCTATATCATGAAATAAACCTGATAAAGTTTGTTTTTTATCATGAGTAAAATGCCATATAATTAATGCTACTGCAATAGAATGATCTAAACTAGAATAAAAAAATTTGTTCTCAAATAAGTCAGAATAAATTGTACCACATGTCACACTAATGTATTGCTGTTTTAATAATTCTTCAGTGTTAATATAGTCATTTATCCATTCAGGAAAATTTGACTCTAATATATTAAAATATTCTATTATTCTTTTATCTGCTTTTTTTAAGTAATTCATAATATCAACTCCAACTCTTATATATTTTACAAGATTATTTTATACCATTAATAACAAATATATTTCATTTTAAAATCTTAATATCTATTTATATAATTATTATTTATTGCTTCTTTCAATTTTTTTGATGTTTTGATTTTTTACACCGTAGATATATACTGTTTGCTTATATAACTAACCTTTCATTTGATATTTTTTATAATTTAATCGCAATTCAATCGCTTTAGTTCCATTTTAATACTTGTATAGGATTTATTGTTTAACTTCATTTCATGTTTCATTATTTATCACTTCTTATATTTATTATAACATTATAATTAAGCAACTTCACAACTTACTTTAATATTTTTTTCATTTTTCTTGCAACTATCTTTTTTTACAACAATTACAAAAAAAGAAGCAAATTTTATAAATTCTTTTGCTTCTTCAAAAGGTTCTACTGTTTTTGTAATTCCAATATCAATACTAGCTGGTCCTGGTAAACCTCTATCTCCTTGGGGCCAATATCTCCTTTTTCGCCTTTAGGACCTGTTGGTCCTTGTATATAACAAAATTTGTATTTTTTTCTTTCCTAATATTTTTTTGCTATAAATATTATATACATCAATTATAGTTTCACTATCGCTATGTGTACAAATCCCACTCTTTCATACAAAATATCTTTTCCATCATCAGTTAATAATATATTTAAATACTGATATTGTGCTCCTATAGATATTAATTCAATTATAAATCTTTTTTAGAAAACTCTCCACACTTATTCTGCACTAACAATAATTATTTTCAAAAATTTTTAGATTTGTCTTCCATGATTATATGATTCACTATATCTTTCAATTTCTTCTTGTGAAAATAAATTAAAATCTAAATTTTTTCCATATTTTTATGAAAATTCAGTTTGAGTAAAAATTGAATTTGTTGCTCCTTGACGTACATCTTTATTCCATGTATTTAAGGTTTTTGATACATCTCCAGAATCAATACCTGATAAGGATTGAGCAATTTCATTTTTACCATTTTCTACATCATTGCCATAAAGTATCTTATAATAACCATCAACACCTTTATAGAATGATTCTACGTCATTATATAATCCTGCTGTATTAAGTACTACATTAGAATAGCTATCCATAACCCCAGAATTTTTTGAAGCAATTCCTGCATCCCTTAATTTTTTTAAAACATTATAGGCATAAGCACATTGTGTTTTTATGTCATTTTTACCAACTTCTTCTAATTTTGTTTTTACGATAATATCATTTCCCATTTTATTTTCCTCCTTTAAGTAGTCAAAATATTTTTAACTAACACTCATTATCTATTAGTTTTTTGTGAAGAGATGCCTATAAACTCATGTTTTGAATTTTTAGAAAAATATTTATTTTCCACAAATTATTTTAATTCTTCGTCTGTATATCAAAATAAATAAACTTTGTTTTTATTATAACTATCATTTTTTAATAAATTAACAAAAGATAAATTTGTTCTTGTTTGCTCCTATACTTTTTTTCATCTTTAGTAAGATCATATCACTCTAGTTAAGTGGAGAGTCAAGCCTTTCATAAAATATTGATAATTATAGTAATATTGTGTTACTGATATTATAAGAATGTACAATATTGTGCATTTTTATATTACATTTTTTGTACACTTTTATATTGAATTTAACACTTCTTCCGAATTATATTTAAATTGAATCATTTCTTTTCCATATCATCCACTTCAAATAATTTTAAAAATATAAAAGCATATTCTAATTTGATTATAATCTTAGCACATTACATTTGCAACAATTTTCTTTTAACAAATTGTATAAAAGACATTTATTTTGCACTACTTTTCACAGCATTGTTTATATTTTTTTCACTGCCACAAGGCCTTTGATATTGTAAATTTTGGCAGCTTTGGGGAGCACTTGGCTCGTTAATTCAGCACTTGGTTGCACTTGGGAGTACTCCGTAGCACTCTGTAACCCTAGCAGAACGTATCTAAAATAATTTGATTTTAATTTTTTACAATTTTTAAATAATCTTAATTTTTATTTAGAAGTTCTCTTTCTTGATCAATTACTTTTTTATCATATCTGATAAATAATGGATTTATTTCTTCTGATAATTCAACCTTTCCTAATTTTTGATAATTCCAGCTGCTAATATTGCTATTTAAATATTCTTCTACCTTTTTTGTTGTTTCTACAAAGTATGGTTTAAGTAAATTATTTATATTAAATATAATATTACAACAATTATATAAAATATCTTCACATTTGATTACATCTTCTTTAGCTAATTTCCATGGTTCATTTTCATCAAAATACTTATTTGAATAGTTTATAAAATCAAATATTTTTGATAAACCTTCTTTTGTATCTCCATTATCAATATCATTACCAATATTAATATATAAATCTTTTAACTTAGCTTCAATTGTTAAATCAATATTACTACTGCTTAAATTACCAGAAAATGATTTATTAATAAATTGCAATGTTCTATTAACAAAGTTACCCCATTTACCAAGTAACTCTCCATTAATAGAATTGATAAAACCTTCATAAGTGAAATTGAAATCTCTTGTTTCAGGATTATTAATACTAAAATAATATCTAATAGCATCTACTGGATAATTATCTAATAAATGTCTTAATGTAATATAGTTACCTTTACTCTTGGATAATTTTTCTCCTTCAATAGTTATATATTCATCTGACACTATTTTATCAGGCAATCTATAATTATCATTGGTTGCTAGTAATAATGACGGAAATATAACTGTATGAAATGGAATATTATCTTTTGCATGAACTAAATATATTTTGCTATCATTTCCTTTCCAAAAGTCTTCCCAATTTAATTTATTTTCTTCAGCATATTTTTTACTAGCAGTTACATATCCCCATACATTTTCAAACCAACCATATAGCTTTTTATCTTTAAATCCATCTATTGGAATATCAATACCATAGTTTAAAGTACGAGATACACATCTATCAGGTATTCCTTCTTTAAGATATCTTTCAGTGAAATTAACAGCATTTTCTCTCCAATCATTTCTTTTAGAATCTAATAATTCTTTTATATTTTCTTGAAAGATTGAAAGTTTAAAATATAAATTTCTATTTTTCTTATATGATGCCTTATTACCACATATAGCACATTTAGTTTCTTTTACTTCATCGATTGTAAGTAAACTTCCACATTTTTCACATTCATCACCTTTTATTTCAGATCCACATTTAGGACAAATACCAATAATGTAACGATCTGCTAAAAATAATTTGCAGTGATCACAATATAATTGTTCTTCCTCCTTTTCTTGTAAATAACCATTGTTGTAGTATTTAACAAATTGTTCCTGAACAAACTCTTTATGATAAGGATCATCTGTTCTATTGTATAAGTCAAAACTTATACCAAAGTCTTTGAAATCTTTAAAAAATGAAACATGGCAATCATCTACTATTTCTTTTGGACTTTTATTTTCTTGCAATGCTTTTACTTCAGTCGGTGTTCCATGACAATCAGTACCAGATACTAATATAACTTTATCTCCTTTAAGTCTATGGTATCTAGATATAACATCTCCTGGTAAACTACTTGCTGCATGACCTATATGGAGTTCTCCATTTGCAAAAGGCCAACTAATTCCTATTATAATATTCATATTATCTCCCTCTTTCTTTAAACAAAAAACCTCTTAGAAACACTAAGTCTCTAAGAGGTGAATATATTCACGTTACCACTCTTATTTATTAATACATTACTGTATTAAACTCACTAACCTACTTATGTCTTTTGCATAGTTATAGGTATCTGCTATAACGGGCATTCCCGTAATGACCTACTAAGAGTATTTCAGTCATTCGCCTTGAGGGCCATGTTCAAAAAATACTTACATCCTCTTTTTCACCTAACAGAGTTCTCTAAAATGCTTTATATTTTTTTACTCTTCCTCGCAATGGCTTTGTGAATAAATGAATTATAACACTTTTCTTATGATTTTGCAAATTTTACAAAAAAATTATCTAATTTTATACACATTTTAGCCCTATTTTATAAGTTTTCGAACTACTTTTAAAGTTTTGAAATACTTATCTAAAATTTGTAAGTTGTAATTTTCCACAATTTTTAGACATTACTTAAAAATAGCACAAACCTTATATTACTTAGGTTTGAACTATTTTTAATCATTATTTACCACAGCACTGTTTATATTTTTTACTCGAACCACAAGGCCTTTGATATTGTGAATTTTGGCAGCTTTGGGGAGCACTTGGCTCGTTAATTCGGCACCTGGTTGCACTTGAGAGTACTCCGTATCACTCGACAACCCTAGCAGAGCTTATCTAAAATAATTTGATTTTAATTTTATACTTATTTTTGTAACTTGTTTCTAGCATCATATTTTGTAAACGATTTATCTATATCTATTTTGTATCGTCTTGTCTTTAAATTGTCACTATTTGAAGAACCATCACCTAAAACTGTTTCTATTAATTCGCCACCATTATTTTCAATAATATTAATTGAACCAACATTAGTATCATAGCAAGTTATTATTGCTTCTCTAAAAAATAATTTTTTCATTTCTTGTAAAAGTAAATGGCAAATTATTGTACCATAACCTTGTTTACGGTATGTTGGTACAATTTGATAAAAAATATGACCAGCATAAGTTTCAGTGATTTTATCAATTTCTGGATTTAATCTTATGCTACCAGATCCTACAATTTTATCTTTATCAAAAAGCCAGTAAAATATTTCTTTTAAACCATCATTACCTTTTCCTTCTCTATAGTCATTCATTCTTCTTAAATATTCATCAAAATTATTTTTGGTAACAAATGGTTCCCAGCTATTTGGATATGTTTTAATAAATTCCTGATTATATTCTTCAATTTTTGTAATATCTAACATTTCAGTGACAGGAAATAAAAAAATTTGATTCATGTTTTCACCTCTCAATATGCATTATTAACAAAAAACTATCTAATTTCATAAATGTTTTAGCCTCATGTTATAAGGCTTTAAAGTATCTTTAATAATTTGAAATACTTATCTAATAACTTATCTAAAATTATTTGATTTTTCTAGCCTTAATAAGACTATAATCATCTTTATCAACATTGCTTGAAGTTATATCTTCAAAACCAACACTTTTTAATACTTCTATTTCATGTTCAACTGTAAGTGGTGTATCTATATGTTTATGATTTTCTATATTATGCTCTAATTCATATAACTGTTCATCTTCTATTTCCTGAGTTAAGGCAATTTTATCACAATTAATGAATTGACCATTTTCTTTTAAACAATCATAAATCTTTTTATATAGTTTAATCTTTTCTTCAGTTTTGAAATGATGAAGAGCTGATGTAGATATAACTGCATCATAATTATCTCCAAATTCAACTTCAAAGAAATCTCCACATATAGTTATTACATGATCTGCAAAGTTTCTTTTCTTTAATTCTTCAAGCATATTTTCGGTAATATCTATGACTGTGACTTCAGCACTTGGAAATAATTCAAATACATGAATTAATTCTAGTCCTGTTCCTGCTCCTAAGTCTAGTATTTTTTTAGTATCTTTATCTAGGCTATTTCCTAATGTTTTTTTAGTATCCATGTATGTAGCATGTACATCATCATAAGTATCTATCTTTTCATTAAAAAATGTTCTTTGTTTTTGATTTCTTTCATATAAATTCATAATTATATCCCCCTTAAATTTATTTCTATATTATTTCTAATTAAATCTTTAATTTCTCTATCTGTT
>ENA-ORRE01000125-ORRE01000125.1-human-gut-metagenome-genome-assembly--contig:-NODE-125-length-59247-cov-36.634342_pt1 | contig 59247 bp, 47 predicted proteins | sample MGYA00242171_ERZ509126 | MGnify/ENA primary metagenome ERZ509126 (study PRJEB26280, sample SAMEA2338648) | human gut metagenome | biome: human gut; feature: human-associated habitat; material: faeces... | reverse complement strand
TCCTCTATCGCATTGCTAAACTTTACGCCTACCCACACTAAATAACTACTGAGCCCAATTAGCCTATTCAGACCATATAAAACTTGCATTCTTTACTTTATCTGCTTATAAAATTCGGCAAGCGCTGTGCGCGGAATTCCCAATTTTACGAGTCGGTCAAGGTCTCGTTTGGCATTCGTAAACTTGTTTTCAAGTATATAAATCTCAGCCCTTTGCAGGATGTAGTCGGTATTTTCCGAGTCGCGCTTTATTGCTTCCGTGATGTCATATTCGGCTACTTCCAACATCCCGCGGTCTTTCTCCATGCCCGCCCGAACGGCGTATGCCACGGCTTTGCCGGGGAACTGACTGATAAGGCGGTTCATTTGGTCGAGCGCCTCCGTATAGTGCTTGTCTTTCTCGTTCAGAATGGCATAGCCAAGTTGCGCCTCGAAGTTTCCCGGAACAATCTTTAGAAGATTCTCATAGTCAATTCTTGCAAAGTTATATCTGCCGAGCCGCTCATTCACGAACGCCCTGTAATATAGCGCCGCGAGGTTGTCAGGCTGCAATTTCAGCACCTTGTCATAGTCCTCTTTGGCATATTGCCATTGTCTCAGCTCTATGTTCCATGCGGCTTTCTTCAGTCTCAGGTCTATACTGTCAGGATAGTATGCCAATAGTTCCGATGCTTTGGCTAATGAATCCCTAAGACTCTGATTCTCATTAACTTGTCCGTTGACGTTCAATGAAAATACAACTGCCAGCAAGCATAAAATAAAATGTCTGTTTACGCGCATGATTCTGTCTGATGATACTTCTTCCGAAAAGTGTAGGTGGATGTTGGCTTATACCAGCTCCACCTTATTTATGTCCTGCTCCTTATCGCAATAGTGGCACTTCAAGATGCCCCGTTCCTTGTCCACAACGTTGAATACCGTCTGCATCGGCTCGTTGTTTGTGATACATTTCGGGTTGTTGCATTTCACTATTCCGTGCAGTTCATCGGGCGTTTCCACGGTCTTTTTCTCCACCACCTCATAGTCTTTGATGATGTTAAGCACCACGTTTGGCGACACCACCGACAGTCTTGAAATCTCAGCATCAGAGAAGAACACGTCAGATACCTTGATAATGCCCTTTTTACCTATTTTTTTCGATTTATAATTGTATCCTATTGTTACCGGTTTATCAATGTTTTGCAGCCCGAGAAGGTTCACGACCTGCTGTGTCTTCTCGGCCGGTATATGGTCTATCACAGTACCGTTTTCTATTGCCGCTACCAGTCTTTCCTTGTTTGTCATGTCGAATTATGTTTTATGGAGTTACGGAATTTTCACTTGTTTGTGCTTCTTCCGCCCCTGTTACTCAATTATTGTTTTGTCGTTTTTAATGTCCTCAAGCGATATTCCGAGACAGTAGGCGAAGATAGCCTCACGTGCGTATAGTCCGTTCTTTGCCTGTTGTATGTAATATGCGTGCGGGTTCTCGTCCACATCGTATGCTATTTCGTTCACGCGTGGCAGCGGATGCAATATTCTCATGTTCTCCTTTACGCCCGTGAGCATATCGTTTTTCAGGATATACACGTTCTTTACTCTCTCATATTCCATCAAGTCAGAGAATCTTTCCTTCTGCACGCGTGTCATATATATAATGTCCGCGTCGGCGATGACCTTATCGTTGAATGCCGTGTGTTCCTGAAATTTGATGTTATGCTCCTTGCAATACAACTTGTATTCGGCCGGCATTGACAGCTCTTTTGGTGCGACGAAATGGAAAGTAGGGTTGAAATGACGCATTGCCATAATAAGTGAGTGAACCGTGCGTCCGTATTTCAGGTCGCCCACAAGATAGATATTTAGGTTTTCGAGTGTACCCTGAGTCTTATAAATAGAATAAAGGTCGAGCATACACTGCGAAGGATGTTGGTGCGCTCCGTCTCCCGCGTTGATTATCGGTACCGGTGCCACCTCGCTTGCATATTGCGCCGCGCCCTCGATATAATGTCGCATTGCTATTACGTCGGCATAATTTGAAACCATGAGAATGGTGTCTTTCAGTGTCTCCCCCTTGCTTACGCTCGACACTTTGGCGTCTGTGAAACCTATGACTCGCGCTCCTAAGCGGTTTGCGGCAGTTTCAAAGCTGAGTCTTGTTCTTGTAGACGGCTCGTAGAATAAAGTCGCTACGACCTTGCCTTTCAGCAATTCTCTGTTCGGATGTTTCTCAAATTCTTGTGCCATCTCTATGAGATACATTATTTTCTCCTTAGACAGCCCCTCAATGCTTACAAAATTATGCTTTTCCATTGATAATGTAATAGTTTATTTATTCTGCTTGCGAAGTTACGTATAAATTCTTAAATATCGGTGCGTGCTTATTGAAAAAGTGCTATTTTATTTCGCTTTATATATATTTTTCGTATCTTTGCACAAATATCAAAACTTGTTAAGGCCGGAATCTGCATTGATTTTTTGAGCTTTATAATATATATAGTATTATATGAGGAAGACTTTCGTACATTTACTTTGGAGCGGTCTGTTCGTAGGCGTATCGTTGCTGGTGCTGTTCTTCGTGTGTGTGTGGAATGGTTGGGTAGGCTATATGCCGGATATGGAGAAACTCCAGAATCCGATAAACAAATACGCGTCGCAGGTGTATTCGTCAGATGGAAAACTGATTGGTACATGGAATGAGAATAAGGCCAACCGTATAGCGGTGGATTACAATAGTCTTTCTCCGCATATCGTGCACGCTCTTGTCGCAACCGAGGATGAGCGGTTCTACACTCATTCGGGAATTGACTTCATAGCTCTCGGCCGTGCCATCGTGAAGCGCGGTATGATGGGACAGGAAAGTGCCGGCGGCGGCTCTACCATTACTCAGCAGCTTGCGAAGCAGTTGTTCTCGGAAAAAGCGCATAACACGCTGGAACGATTGCTGCAAAAGCCGATAGAGTGGGTCATTGCGATAAAACTTGAGCGCTCTTTTACTAAGGAGGATATTGTTACAATGTACCTTAACTATTTCGATTTCCTCCACAATGCCGTAGGAATAAAGCGCGCCGCGAATACATATTTCAGCAAAGAGCCTCACCAACTCTCTATAACCGAGGCCGCGACACTTGTCGGATTGTGCAAGAATCCTTCGCTTTTCAATCCGCTTAAATATCCGGACAGATGTCTCGAGCGCCGCAATGTGGTGCTGATGCAGATGATGAAGTCGGGATATATAACTCATTCAGAATATGATACTTACTGTGCCAAGCCTTTAGCTCTTAAATATAAGACCTTCCGTGATGTTGACGGTTCGGGCGATTACCTGCGTGAGTTCCTCCGCCAATACCTTATGGCTAAGAAGCCGGAACGCTCTGCCTATCCTTCATGGAATATGCGCCAGTACACAATCGACTCTATCGCGTGGGGCGACGACCCGTTGTATGGCTGGTGTAACAAGAACTTGAAGGGCAATGGCGAGCCGTATAACATCTATACCGACGGCTTGAAAATCTACACAACGGTAGACACCCGTATGCAGAAATATGCGGAGGAGGCTGTGCGCAAGCATCTTGCGGGCTATCTTCAGCCGCAATTCAACAGGGCGAATTTGTATAAAAAGAATGCTCCGTTCTCTTCTAACATCTCGCGAAAGACCATAAAGTCAATCCTCAACCGTTCGATAAGGCAGAGCGTGCGCTATCGAAAAATGAAAGAAGATGGCGCTACCCCGGACGAGATAAGGCAGTCGTTCCGCACTCCGGTTAAGATGTCTGTGTTCACATGGCGCGGCGATAAGGATACGACAATGACCCCGATAGACTCTATCGTATATTACAAGTCGTTCCTGCGGTCTGCATTTATGAGTATGGAGGCAAAGACGGGAGATGTGAAGGCGTATGTCGGCGGCATAGATTTCGACCATTTCAAGTATGATATGGTGATGCTCGGCCGTCGTCAGGTGGGTTCCACCATCAAGCCATACCTTTATTCGCTTGCCATGCAGAACGGTATGACGCCCTGTACCACCGCGCCCAACGTGCAACGTACATACGGCGGATGGACGCCGCGTAACGGTAGCCATGCACGATATGGTCAGGATGTGCCGTTGAAGTGGGGACTTATGACTTCAAACAACTGGATTTCTGCGTATCTTATAACGCGGCTCGGTCCGTCGCAGTTTGTCGATATACTTCACGATTTCGGCCTGAACAACCCGGATATAGAGAAGAACACGTCGCCCGTGTTATGCCTTGGTCCGTGTGAGGTGTCGGTTGGCGAGATGGTAAGTGCCTATACGACCTTCCCGAACAAGGGCGTGCGCTGTGCTCCGAGGTTTGTTACGAAGATCGAAGACAGTCATGGCGAGGTGATAGCACAGTTCCCGCCGATGATGAATGAGGTGATAAGCGAGGACAACTCCTATCGTATGATAGATATGTTGCGTGCCGTTGTTGATCAGGGTACGGGTCGCCGACTCAGAGGTTACGGCATTAAAGGTCAGGTAGGTGGTAAGACCGGTACGACCAACAACAACTCCGACGGATGGTTTATGGGATTCACTCCGCAGCTTGTCAATGGCTGTTGGGTAGGTGGAGAGGACCGAGACATCCACTTCGACTATACCGGTATGGGGCAGGGAGCTACTATGGCGCTGCCTATATGGGCATATTACATGAGAATGGTGTATGATGACAAATCGTTAGGTTATTCAGATGATGCCAAATTTGATATACCAAAAGACTTTGATTACTGTGAAACTGACGAGACATTCGACTTCAGCGGAATAGAAGACGTATATATGTAATCAAAAAAGATAAAGGTTATGGCACAGTCTCTTGTATAGAATGATAATATATTTTAGCCACGAGTCTTATAGGATTCGTGGCTATTATTATATTAAATAGTTTGGTTTGACATAATAAATGAGCTATCCCATTACTTATAATATAAGTATATAAAACGCGCGTTTTACTTGTTATATCATATAATCGTAATTGCATTAATAATATAAATAATGGCAAAACAATTTGTTTATATAGGGTTATTGTCTGTACTTTTATTTATATCCTGTCGCCAGGATAATCGTTATGAGACAATAATTAGTAATACAGAGAGTATTATTGAGGAAAATCCTGATTCAGCATTGGCTATACTTAATAGACTTGACTCTAATAAAAGCATATTTGACGAACCTTTAATGATGCGTTTTGAGATGCTTAAGGCTTCAGCCCAAAATACGGCATACATTCCTTTTCGTACAGATAGTGTGGCGAAAGTATTTACATCATATTACGATAAGGTTGGAAATAGCAATCAAAAGGTTATGGCACATTATCTTCTTGGATGCGCTTATAGAGACATAGGCGATTCTCCGCAGACTATGAAATGCTTTATAGATGCAGTTGAACTCGCAGATACAACCTCGAATGATTGTGATTATAACTTGTTGAGTAAAGTATATGGGCAGTTAGGTATGCTGTATATAGACCAAGAATTAGGAGATGAAGCTCTTCGTGCATTAAAGCAAGCTGAAAAATACGCATTGTTGGGCAAGGATACTCTAATGGCTATAATGTGCGTATCACAGCAATCTTTAGTATATGAGATGCGAAGCGATTTGCCTCAAATTATCCGTAATGCGGAAAATGCGAGTGGATTGTATAAAAAGTATGGCTATGATGCAGAGGCCGCAAGTGCTTTAGGAACGGCAATACAGGCTTTGGTGCTTTCTAAAGAATATTCGAAGGCAAAAAAATATATAAACAGATATGAAAAGGAATCGGGTTTCTTTGATGCCGATGGAAACATTACAAAGGGGAAAGAGCAATATTATTACGTTAAAGGGCTTTATTATTTGGGCATAAAGTCTGATTCTGCGGAATATATGTTTAGAAAAGAATTGCGCACAGCAGATGGCCTTTATGAGAAGATGAGTGCAGTGTATGGCTTGCATGAATATTACAAGGAGAATGTTAATAAGGATTCTTTATTAAAGTATTCTGAAATCTTAGTTGAATTAAAAGACTCGGTTTCTAATGCGAAATCAACAGAGTCAATCCGAAAAATGGCATCTCTTTATAAATATAGCCATATTCAGAAATCTGCCGAAAAAGAAAGAGAGAAAGCAGAATGGTATCGGTTGGTATTGATAGTATCTGTTTTTTTGTTCTTATTAGGAATAATAATATGTGTATTGCTTGTTATGTATCTTAGGATAAAGGATATTAACAGAAAGAAGGATATGGAAGCATTGAAAGGCAAGTATGGCACTATGCTCGATTTGTTGAATAAGGAAAAAGCAGAGTTGGAACGACTAAAAGACGATAAAATCCTTAAATCCAAAATCATAGAGGATAAGGAAAAGTATATATTGGAACTGAATAAAATGATCTCCGACTTAAAGAGCGAGTTGTCTTTTATAGATTGTAAAAACAGGGATAATATTGATAAGCAGATAAAGGAGGAGGCGGTTTATATTAAATTTGAGAAGTATGCTAATATTGGAAAGCAACCATCAGAGGCAGATTGGCATTTAATGAAAGGTGTTTTTGACGATTTGTTTCCTCAGTTTAAGTTGTTCTTGTCAAGACATACGCCTTTGAAGGAGGAAGAATATCGCCTTTGTATTCTTGTCAGATTGTGTTTTTCGCCCAAGACTATACAATTCTTTTTAGGCATATCTTCATCTTATGTCTCTATTATGAGGCGTCGGTTGTGTTTGAAAATTTTTGAATTTGAAGGCTCGCCTAAAGAGTTTGACACGAAGATACGTAAGATATCTTAATCGCAGAACTGCTTGTGGCTTGGTTACCGTAGCCTTGTAATGTCATTACAAAGCTACGGTAATCGCATTACAAGGCCTCGGTAACAAGATAAGACAAAAACTGGGTAGCTATTGGGAATTCGTCGAACTCACTTAATATATATTATTTTATTATTGTTCGTTAAAACTCAAAATAGCATAATACTTCTGTCCGAAGTCCCGTAAAATAAGACTTCGGACTTTCTTTTTTCCAAAGTAGGCCCCCTAATCGAAAAGCGTAGGCTCTGGGGTGCTTTTGGTGCCTCTTAAGCAAGAATAATTGGCAATCAGTACAACCATAGTCTGTATGGCATTGACACTGTACTTCTTCTATGAAGCCAGTGCCGTTAGTACAGAATTATACAAGCGTGTTGTACTTTTAGTACATGACCTATGTACTAAAAGTACAAAGCCTTTGTACTAACGCTACAAAGCCTCTGTACAGTTTGTACATGGGCGTTGTACAAAAACAATATAAATATCATCGTGTTATATTTTATTCGCTACGGTCTAATAAAGCACCATCTTCCTTACCTTCTATAATTATTTATTGCGTCCGATAAATGCCTATCTTTACTCATGGCTGTAATTGTCTTAATCCTAAAACAAAGATAACCCAAAGGGCTGACACCTTGTGAGAAGTGTCAGCCCTAATACATTGTATGCTCAAGAATATTTTATTGGACAACAATAATATTATTTCGTATTTGTAAGAAATTGTAAAATATTTGTAATACATTGTTAATCATTTAGTTATACCGCTTTTTGTAAATATTAGTAAAATATATTTGAGGCGTAATGTCGTTAAAAAATGACTATTTGTATTAATTTCGCAGAAAAATAAAATTATGAAAAAAAGATTATTAGCAATGATGTTTTGTGCGTTGGTGTGTTCTGCATATACAATTGCGCAAGTAAGACTGGATTTACATCCTCTTAGTACAAAAGGATTAGGGCATGATATAAAAAGAACTCCTGCGCTCATTCCTGAAGTTTGGCTTGATGGTAATATGTTATTATTCCCTTTGGGAATTAATGATTCAAAAGTGGAAATATATAAAGGAGGAATATTAGTCTATGATAAAGAAATCTCTGATGAAATTGAAACTTTAGAGATCCCAGACTATATAGAAGGTTCTTTAGAACTATATATATTAAAAGGCACAGTTGATTATATTGCATACTTAATAATTAATAATGAAGAATTATGAAAAAAGAATTACTTACAATTTTAGGCTTGTGTGTATTCACAAGTGCATTTAGTCAGTTGAATGTAAATCCAAATGGTAACGTTTCTATCCAATCTAATGCTACTCCACTTTCCCCGTTATCAATATGTGGCGCAGGACGTAGTGATTACAAAGTTGGAGTTTATGGCAACAAAAGTTGCTATTACGCAGAAACAAGTGGAGCTACAGAATCTTGGGGACATGGAGGAAAATTTGTTAACCACCTTTCCGGTAGTAGTTTCTTGGTAGGAGCGAGAGCTGATGTTTATCCTTTGGATGAGGTAAACCGTAATTATGGCAGAAGTTTTGGATTAATCGGTATTGCCGGCTATGCAACTTCAGGATGGAATTATTCTGTGTATGGAAGGTTGGATGGCGGAAATAATGGTGCTGCTATTTACGGTACTACCAACTCTTCGGAAAATGGAACGTATGTTGATGGAAAGTATGCCGGATATTTTAATGGAAATACTAAAGTAATTGGAAATTTGAATGTAACAGGTTCTATTTATGGCGTAGTCTTGGGCAAGTCCGCAAGTGTTTCTTCTGCTTCTAAAGTTACTGCATTTTCAACTACAGATGACCTCTCTTTGAATAAGTTAAACAAGTTGTCTGCATATTCTTTCTACAAAGACCATGATTCAGAAGTTGCCAAATTGAGAGCAGTAAATATGGGCGATACTATTGTTGAGGAACGAAAACTGACATCGCTTGAGGTGCAGGATTTGTATAAGCAACACTATGCACTATCTGCCGAACAGGTTGAAGAAGTTTATCCAGATTTGGTTTATGAAAACGAGGATGGAACTAAGAGCATCAATTATATGGAAATGGTTCCATTGCTGGTAAAATCAATAAATGAACTTAGCGCAAAGATTGCGGAACTTGAGGGTAAGAATGGAAACGCTTCATTTTCAAAATATAATAACACGACGGGCTTGTCTAACATTAGTGACAGCGATGTAGCTGTATTAAGTCAAAATGCTCCCAATCCTTTTTCTGATACTTCATCAATAGTGGTTAATATTCCCCCAATAGCGAGGAACGCATCCTTATACATATATAATATGGCAGGAAGCCAAATTAAGCAAATTGAGATTGCAGACAGGGGAGAATGCCGCATTCAATTGGTTGCTGGAGAATTTGGAGTAGGTATGTATTTGTATAGCTTAGTTGTAGATAATAAGGTTATCGACACAAAAAGAATGTTAATTACCCAATAAAGTTTTTATAAATAACGTTACCAATTTAGACATTTGTTACTTATAATTGGTAACGTTTTTTTTAGTTTGAGATAAGATGCTTTTCAATTCGATAGAATTTCTTTTATTTCTTCCGATAGTCTTTGGGATGTATTGGGCGGTGGCAAAAAATGTCAGACTGCAAAATCTTTTTGTCATAGCAGCGAGCTATCTCTTTTATGGGTGGTGGAATTGGAAATGCCTTCTGCTGATAGCATTCACAACTCTGTGCAGCTACGTTTGCGGACTCGGAATAGAACGTGTCCGAATGTCGGCGCGAAAAAGTAAGGCTGTTTGCGGTCTTAATATCGTTGTGAACTTAATGATATTGGGCGTCTTTAAGTATTATGATTTCTTTGCTTTGAGTTTCCACGACCTCATGGCGCGCATAGGATTTGAGGTGGATGTCATTACGCTGCATTTGCTGCTACCTGTTGGAATATCCTTTTATACTTTTCAGGCAGTAGGCTATAGCATTGATGTGTATAGGAATAAGATTGGTGCGGCGCATGATATAGCTGCATTTTTTGCTTTTCTGTCATTCTTTCCGCAACTCGTTGCCGGACCTATAGAGCGCGCATCTAATCTCTATCCGCAGTTCTTGCGCAGGAAACGCTTCGACTATGATATGGCTGTGGAGGGATGTTGGATGATTCTTTGGGGATTTTTCAAGAAGATAGTGATTGCTGATGGCGCGGCCGTGGTTGTGAATACGGTCTTTGACAGTGCCGGAAACTATAATGCAGCGACATTGTGGATAGCGGCCATCCTGTTTGCTTTTCAGATTTATGGCGATTTCTCGGGCTATTCAGATATAGCCATTGGAGTTGCAAGACTTTTCGGGATAAGATTGATGCGCAACTTTAATCTGCCTTATCTGTCGCATAATGTGGCCGAGTTCTGGCGTCGTTGGCATATCAGTCTTAATACATGGTTTGTAGATTACCTTTATATCCCCCTCGGAGGCAGTAAGGGTGGGACGCTCAAGACTTTGCGTAATACGGTTATCGTGTTTCTTGTCAGTGGCTTGTGGCATGGAGCCAACTGGACATACGTTGCTTGGGGCGCATATCATGCCTTGTTGTTCGTTCCGCTTCTTTACTTCGGCAAAAGGCGTGTCGTTCCCCGTGGACGTTGCAGTAGAATTGCCGGGATCGTTGTAACATTCCTGCTCGTAACAGTCGGTTGGGTGATATTCCGTGCTTGCGATATACATCACGCGTTCGGTTATATCCAAAGTATGCTCAGCCTGAATATCTTTTCAATGCCCGATTTGCCCAAGAAGACATTGTTTTATGCCGTGGAATGCTTCGCGGCGATAGGTTTCCTTATTGTCATGGAGTGTAAATGCAAGAACAAAGACCTAACGTTGGCACTGCCTTTCAGAAGTTACAGAGTACGCCGCATAGGCTATATAGCCCTTTCGGTATGGACCTTCCTGTTCTATTCGGTAGGGCAGACATTCATTTATTTCCAGTTCTGACGCGCCGGATGTTTGTGCCGGTCATCTCAACAACAGCAATCTTTATACTATACACTAATTTTAGTGACTTACTTATGAGTGAGTTTTGAAATAAAAAAATACGAGTTGATGCAATATGAGAAAGTTTCTTTATCGTTTCGGAAGGTTCCTCCTTACTTTCGTGGGCTTAGTCCTGTTGCTCGCTGCGATTTTGCCGTATAACAAGAACGGCTATATGAGAGAACAGGAGGTGAAGATGGCCATGCTCTCAGCGTCCAATCGCAAGTCGGCGGTGGTGCTGTTGGGAGGGAGCAATGTCGCGTTCGGATATGATTCGGAAATGCTTTCCGACAGTCTCGGAATGCCCGTCGTAAATGCTGGACTTCATGCCAGTGTCGGACTGAAATACATTATTGACGACTGTTTCCCGCGATTGAGGCGTGGCGATATTCTTGTCTTGTCGCCAGAGTACGGCCATTTCTTCGGAAATATGGCATACGGTGAGGCTCCGATGACAGACCTTGTATATCTTTCAGGCTTGCGCTTGGTTCATAAACTGAATTGGCGGCAGTTGTATTCCCTTCTGAATAATACTCCGAAATATCTGCGAGCCAAACTTGAATATACTTTTTTGAATACCTTGCCTATGGCAAAAGACTCAGTTTACAGCCTGTCGGCTTTTAATGAATATGGTGATGTCGTTGCTCATTGGAAGCATGACGAATGCAGATACTCCGAGCCGTTAAAGCCTCAGCCGCTTGGCGTATGGAACTCGGATTTCGTGTTTTATTTGAAGAATGAGTTATGCGCGTTGCGGAAAAGAGGTATATATATAATAATGTGTCCTCCTGTCGTGGCTTCTACTTATTATCAGAATAACCGTTTGAATATAGAATATGCGGATTCTGTGCTGTATTCCGAGGGACTCCCGTTTGTCGTTCCACCATCAGAGTGCGTTTATCCCGACACATTATTCTATGATACGGGCTATCATCTCAGGCGGATTGGAGCGAAAAAACACACCGAGAGTTTGATAAGGTTATTGGGAAGATGAATTTTTATTATGACGAACCCACGTGAATGTTAAATAAAAAACTTACCTTTGTACATTATATTATATGACAATATAGCGACAGAAACAGATAATGGCAAAGGATAAGATAGCATACGTGTGTGAGAACTGCGGACAGGAGTCGGCAAAATGGATAGGAAAATGTCCGAGCTGCGGCCAGTGGAATACGTTCAAGGAGATAAGAATCTCGTCAGATACGGGAAGCGTGGCTGCCAAATCGGCAGCCCAAAGTCTGAGAAGCGGACGCTCGGGACATAAGGCCGCACCGATGAAGTTGCGTGATATATCTGCTAAAGACGAACCGCGTCTTGATATGCACGATGCGGAACTGAACCGTGTGCTTGGCGGCGGACTCGTTCCCGGCTCTATAATACTTCTTGGCGGAGAACCGGGAATAGGAAAAAGTACGCTCACGTTGCAGACGATACTCAATATGCCGGAACGCAAAATCCTGTATGTCAGTGGCGAGGAAAGCGCACATCAGTTGAAGATGAGGGCGGAACGTCTTGGTGGCGGCATGAATGACAATGTACTGGTGCTTACCGATACATCGCTCGAAAACATATTCGCCCATACCAAAGAGGTCATGCCCGAGCTGATGATAGTCGACTCTATACAGACAATAGCAACGGAAGACGTTGACAGCAGTCCCGGAAGTATCTCGCAGGTGAGGGAGTGTGCTTCGGCATTTCTCCGTTTTGCAAAGTCAAGTGGCGTTCCCGTGATATTGATAGGACATATAAATAAGGAAGGAACGCTTGCCGGTCCTAAGATTCTTGAGCATATAGTGGATACGGTGATACAGTTCGAGGGCGACCAACACTATATGTACCGCATTCTTCGTTCTATAAAAAACCGCTTCGGCTCAACGTCGGAACTCGGCATTTATGAGATGCGCCAGACCGGTTTGCGACAAGTAAGCAATCCCTCAGAACTGCTTCTTACGCAAGACCATGACGGTCTTTCGGGCGTCGCCATCAGTTCGGCGGTAGAAGGTATGCGCCCGTTTCTTGTAGAAACACAGGCTCTTGTGTCGAGCGCGGCATACGGAACACCGCAGCGGTCGGCTACCGGTTTCGACCAAAGGCGACTCAATATGCTGCTGGCTGTATTGGAGAAACGCGTCGGTTTCAAGCTCATGCAGAAGGATGTCTTTATCAATATAGCCGGCGGACTGCGCGTTACCGACCTCGCTATGGACCTGAGTGTCATAGCTGCTGTACTTTCGAGCAACGTTGACACGCCGATAGAACATGGCTGGTGCTTGGCGGGGGAAGTGGGACTGAGCGGCGAAGTGCGCCCTGTCAGTAGGATAGAGCAGCGCATAGCAGAAGCCGAGAAGCTCGGTTTCACGGATATTGTGATACCTAAATACAATCTTCAAGGACTCAATATGAAGAAATATAACATTAATCTGCATCCTGTCAGGAAAGTGGAAGAAGCCCTCAGGGCGTTGTTCGGATGAAATAAACTTGAAGATTTAGCGTAAAAAAACTATAAAAACATAAGTATATACTTATAATATAATAAAAAATGTCTACCTTTGCACTGTCTTTATATAAGCAAAAATAAGGCTATTATCAACGATAAATAAATTAAATAAGACAATGAAGATCAATGATTTCAACTTTGCCGGTAAGAAGGCAATCGTGCGTGTGGACTTCAATGTGCCACTTGATGAGAACGGAAAGATAACAGATGACACCCGTATCCGTGGTGCATTGCCTACATTGAAGAAAGTGTTGGCAGACGGTGGTGCCCTTATCATCATGTCTCACATGGGTAAGCCGAAAGGAAAAGTTAATCCAAAGTTCTCTCTCGGACAGATTGTTGATGCCGTTAGCGATGCTCTTGGCGTTAAGGTACAGTTCGCTCCGGATTGTGCAAAGGCAAAGGAAGCTGCTGACGCATTGAAGGCAGGTGAGGTGTTGCTGTTGGAAAATCTCCGTTTCTATCCGGAAGAGGAAGGCAAGCCGGTAGGTGTAGAGAAGGGTACACCTGAATATGATGAGGCTAAGAAGGCAATGAAGGCAAGCCAGAAGGAGTTTGCTAAGACTTTGGCTTCATACGCAGACTGCTATGTAATGGACGCATTCGGAACAGCTCACCGCAAGCACGCTTCTACAGCCGTTATCGATGAGTTCTTCGATAAGGAGCACAAGATGCTGGGTTACTTGATGGAGAAAGAGGTGAACGCAGTAGATGCAGTCCTCGGAAACATCAAACGTCCGTTCACGGCTATCATGGGCGGCTCTAAAGTATCTACAAAGATTGGTATCATCGAGAACCTTCTTGGCAAGGTGGACAACCTTATCCTCTGCGGTGGTATGACATACACATTCGCAAAGGCACAGGGTGGCCAGATTGGTAAGTCTATCTGCGAGGACGATAAGCTCGATGTTGCTCTTGACGTAATCAAGAAGGCTAAGGAAAACGGTGTGAACCTCGTACTCGGTACTGACTGTATCGCAGCCGACGACTTCGCAAACGACGCTAATACACAGGTTGTTCCGTCGAACGCAATACCTGAGGGCTGGGAAGGTCTTGACGCAGGTCCTGAGACACGTAAGGCTTTTGCCGCTGCCATTGAGAATGCCAAGACAATTCTGTGGAACGGTCCGGCAGGTGTATTCGAGTTTGACAACTTCGTAGGTGGTTCTAAGGCTATCGCTGACGCTATCGCTAAGGCAACTGCTAATGGTGCGTTCTCACTCATCGGTGGTGGCGACTCCGTAGCTTGTATCAACAAGTTCGGTATGGCAGACCAGGTAAGTTATATCTCTACCGGTGGTGGTGCGTTGCTTGAGGCTATCGAGGGCAAGGTGCTTCCGGGTGTAGCTGCTATCGAGGCATAAACTCGTTTTATGATATATATAGAGGAAGCGGGTTGCAAGAAATCCGCTTCCTTTATTTTTTTGCCACATCCGGTATTGAATATTATTCATGTCCGTAATCTAAAAAGTAGGAGGAGTGAGATGGTGCAGTATATAATAATAGGTGTTATAGTTTTTCTCGCTGTTGTGTATTCCGCTTTTCGGATATATAAAACGATGAAAGCTGCAAACAATCCGTGTGCGGGATGTGTCGGGTGCGCAATTCGTGAGCAAATGGAACAGCGCAGGAAAAATGGGAAATGTAAGGACTATAAGAGTAAACCAACCCGTATTTGAAAGGAAACTCTATATATGGCAAATTTCCATGTGGGCTGATCATAATGCAATGCCATATTGAGGAATATATTTCGCAGGAGCATAAAAAATGCCATATTATAATAAAAAGTGAATGAAAAATTTGGCGTAAAGGGATAAAATGCTTACCTTTGCACTCGCATTAAAGCAATGGTGCCTTGGATGAGTGGCTTAGTCAACGGTCTGCAAAACCGTCTACAGCAGTTCGAATCTGCTAGGCACCTCCAAAAACATGAGAGAGAAGTCTTCGTTTGAGGGCTTCTCTTTTTTCTGTTTCTTTTCCTTGTATTTTTTCCGCTATTCTTCCGCTAAACCGTATTTTTATCAAAAAAAAGATTATGAATGTCGAAAAGTGAATTTTATTGCGTATATTTGCAACTTAAAACGAGACAATTTTAATGGATAATATAAGGAACTTTTGTATCATTGCGCATATCGACCACGGAAAGTCTACTCTCGCAGACAGGTTGCTGGAGTACACAAAGACAATCCAAATAACCGGAGGGCAGATGCTGGACGATATGGATTTGGAGCGTGAGCGAGGTATTACGATAAAGAGCCATGCCATACAGATGGAATATAATTATGGTGGCAAAGACTATATTCTCAACCTTATAGACACTCCGGGGCACGTGGATTTCTCGTATGAGGTGTCGCGAAGTATTGCAGCCTGTGAGGGAGCGTTGCTCGTTGTAGATGCCACACAGGGTGTACAGGCTCAGACAATTTCCAATCTGTATATGGCGATAGAACATGATTTGGAGATAATTCCGGTAATCAACAAGATTGATATGCCCAGCGCAATGCCGGATGAGGTGGAAGATGAGATAATAGATCTTATCGGTTGCGACCGGGAAGACATTATCCGTGCGTCGGGAAAGACCGGCGAGGGCATAGAAGATGTGCTTCAGGCGGTGGTTGAGCGTGTGCCACATCCGGAAGGCGACAGAGATAAGCCGTTGCAGGCACTTATTTTCGATAGTGTATTCAACTCGTTTCGTGGCATCATAGCTTATTTTAAGATTGAGAACGGCTCTATTAAGAAAGGCGATAAAGTGAAGTTCTTCAATACCGGTATGGAATATACGGCCGATGAGGTTGGTGTGTTGAAGATGGATATGATACCGCGCAAGGAGCTTTCTACCGGCGAGGTGGGATATATAATAAGTGGTATAAAGGATGCAAAGGAGGTGAAGGTGGGCGATACCATCACGCATACAGACCGCCCTTGCGTTGCGGCCATCGAAGGATTTCAGGAAGTGAAGCCTATGGTCTTTGCCGGAGTGTATCCTATCGACCCCGCAGATTATGAGAACTTGCGTGCTTCGCTTGAGAAGCTACAGTTGAATGATGCCTCTCTGACGTTCTCTCCCGAGAGTTCTGTGGCATTGGGCTTCGGGTTCCGTTGCGGCTTCCTCGGCCTTTTGCACATGGAGATTGTGCAGGAACGCCTCGACCGCGAGTTCAATATGGATGTCATAACCACCGTTCCTAATGTGTCGTACATGGTTTATGACAAGCAAGGGAATGCGAAGGAAGTGCATAATCCGTCAGGACTGCCCGAGCCGACTATGATAGAGCATATCGAGGAGCCATATATCCGCGCGTCTATCATAACATCGACTTCGTTTATCGGTCCGATTATGAAACTTTGTCTCGATAAACGAGGTGAATTGATTAATCAGGAATATGTGTCGGGAAATCGCGTGGAGTTGCATTTCATGCTGCCTTTGGGCGAGATTGTGATAGACTTCTATGATAAATTGAAGAGCATTTCGAAAGGATATGCTTCATTCGATTATCATATAGATTCTTTTAGACCGTCGAAACTGGCGAAACTTGATATTCTCCTTAATGGAGAGCCGGTGGATGCCTTGTCTACTCTGACCCATCAGGACAATGCCGTTACGTTGGGGCGCAGAATGTGCGAGAAACTGAAGGACCTGATACCGAGACAACAATTCGATATAGCCATTCAGGCGGCTATCGGTGCGAAAATCGTTGCCCGTGAGACGGTAAAGTGCGTAAGAAAAGATGTTACAGCTAAATGCTATGGCGGTGACGTGAGCCGTAAGAGGAAACTTTTGGAGAAACAGAAGCGCGGAAAGAAGCGTATGAAGCAAATCGGAAACGTGGAAGTGCCTCAGAAAGCGTTCCTTGCCGTATTAAAGTTGGACTAAATATATAAGGACATAATCTTTTATCAAGAAGGGTTTTACAATGAAAGACTTAGGAAACAACACAAGAGACATAGCCCGTGAGTTAGCCCGTAAGTACAGTACGATGACTCATGATGAGCTTGATGTGCTTGAGAGCATCTTGATTCCTGCGAAATATAGCAAAGGTGAGATGATTCTCAGAGAAGGTGAGATATGTGAAAACATATATTACATAGAGCGTGGGTTGGTTCGGCAGTTCTATTTTAAGAACGATAAGCAGATAACTGAACACCTCGGAGAAGAACATAGCATATTTATGTGTATAGAAAGCCTTTTCCGTGAGGAACCGACACATCTGCAGGTTGAGGCTTTGGAGCCGACACTTGTATATATGTTGCCGAAGCGCCGGCTTGAAGAGGTGGCCTTGCACAATGTGAATATACAGATACTTTATAGAAAAATATTAGAGGAAAGTCTTATCATCTCACAGGTACACGCCGATCTCGTGCGTTTTGAGTCGGCACAGTCGCGCTATAAGAAGATGTGTAAGCTGTGGCCGCAGGTCGTGTTGCGCGCACCGTTGGTTTACATCGCAAGTTATTTGCAGATGACTCCCGAGACGTTGAGTCGTGTTCGTGCGGCTTCATTGCAGGACGAGTGATAGGATATGGACTATAAATAATTGGCATTTCGCTCACGGTGAAGGTATGGATTTAGTGTCTTTGTCATGAGACAGATGCCTTTCTCTTATGTGTCAATGCGCTTATATGATTGATATAATTTCGAGATAAATCACAGCTTGGCACGTTTTTTGTTTTACTATAGTAGAAATCAAAGAGAATTAAAAAGATGAAAGAAGAAGAAATAAAGGTAACTGACGGGGAAACCGTTGAGAATGAACAGGATAAGAACGTAACAGACTCGGTTGATAATGAGTATGGAGATGTAGGTATTAACGAAAATACAGACACAGCAGAGCAAGAAAATGATGCCGATGAGGCTGATAGTGCCAATATGTCAGAAGAAAAAAGTCCGCTTGAAGTTGCGAATGAAGAAATCGCAGCTTTGAAAGACAAATATCTCCGTACCGTGGCAGAGTTTGATAATTACAAAAAACGTACGCTGAAAGAGAAAACCGAGTTGATTCTGAATGGGGGAGAGAAGACGGTTACAGCCATCCTTCCTGTCTTGGATGATTTTGAGCGTGCTCTTGCGGATAAAACCGAGGATGCAGTCGCAATTAAAGAAGGTATGGAACTGATATTCAAGAAGTTTGTTAAATCGCTTGAAAGTCTTGGTGTAAAGAAGATAGAGACCGAGGATAAGACATTCGATGTCGATTTCCATGAGGCTATCGCGATGGTTCCGGGCGTAGGCGATGATCAGAAAGGCAAGGTTATAGATTGTGTTCAGACTGGATATACTCTTAATGATAAAGTAATACGCCATGCGAAAGTGGCTGTAGGACAATAATAATACAATGGCAAAGAGAGACTATTATGAGGTTCTCGGCGTTGGAAAGAACGCTACGGAAGACGAGATAAAGAAAGCATACCGCAAGTTGGCTATCAAATATCATCCTGACCGTAATCCGGATGATGCTAAAGCTGAGGAGAAATTCAAAGAGGCGGCAGAGGCTTACGATGTACTTCATGACCCGCAGAAGCGTCAGGCATACGACCAGTTTGGTTTCGATGGCCCTGCCGGAGCAGGTGGCTTTGGTGGCTTCGGTGGTGGAGGCGGCTTTTCTATGGATGACATCTTCTCGATGTTTGGTGATGTCTTTGGCGGTAGAGGCGGAGGCTTCGGTGGTTTTGGTGGCTTCGGCGGCGGTCGCCGTCAGACTACGCGTCATAGAGGCTCGGATTTACGCTTGAAGGTTCGCCTTACATTACAGGAAGTCGCTACTGGAGTGACGAAGAAATTCAAAGTACGTAAAGATATAGAATGCAGCCACTGTCATGGCAGTGGAGCGGAAGCCGGTAGCGGAACGGAGACTTGTCCTCATTGCCACGGTAGCGGTGTTGAGATACGTAGACAACAAAGCATTTTTGGTGAAGTCCAGACTCAGACAACGTGTCATGTCTGCAATGGCGAAGGTACTGTAATAAAGAATAAATGTCATGAATGTGGCGGCACGGGTGTCGTGAAAGGCGAGGAAGTCGTAGAGATAAAAATACCGGCAGGCGTTGCCGAAGGAATGGTTGTGAACGTTCCGGGTAAAGGAAATGCCGGTCAGCATAATGGCATTCCGGGCGACATTCAGGTGCTGATAGAAGAAGAACCGAACGACACTTTTGTACGCGATGGTAATAATGTGATATATAATTTGCTCCTCGATTTCCCGACAGCCACGCTTGGCGGTTCTGTTGATATTCCGACAATCGACGGAAAGTCGGTAAGAATAAAGATAGAGCCGGGAACACAGCCTGGCAAGACACTTCGTTTGAGAGGCAAAGGTTTGCCGGAAGTGCAAGGATATGGCTATGGAATGGGAGATTTGGTAGTGAATATCAGCGTATATGTGCCTAAAACACTTAGCAAAAGTGAGAAGGAAATTATAGAAAGTCTCAAGGATAGCGATAATTTCAAAGGCGACGTAGTTACGAAACGAACCATATTCCAAAAGTTTAAGAATTATTTCAGTTGACGAAATGACTTATCAGGAAACAATAGAGTATTTATACAATAGCACCCCGGTCTTTGAACACGTGGGTGCTTCTGCGTATAAGGAGGGGCTTGCAAATACGCTTGCGCTCGACGAACACTTCGGCAATCCTCATCAAGCATACAAAACAATTCATGTTGCCGGCACCAACGGAAAGGGGTCGTGCTCGCATACGATAGCCTCGATATTACAAAAAGAAGGCTATAAGGTTGGGTTATATACCTCTCCGCATCTTGTTGATTTTCGTGAACGAATTCGTATTAACGGGTTGACTATCAGTGAAAAATATGTTGTAGACTTTGTTGAACAACATAGGGATTTTTTTGAGCCGTTGCATCCATCGTTCTTTGAACTTACAACAGCTATGGCTTTTAAGTATTTCGCCGACCAACAGGTTGATATTGCAGTTATTGAAGTTGGGCTTGGTGGTAGGCTCGACTGTACGAATATCATCATGCCAGAGCTTTCGGTTATAACTAATATCTCGTTCGACCATACCATGTTACTTGGCAATACGCTTGAGAAGATTGCCGGAGAGAAAGCCGGAATCATAAAAAATGGCGTGCCGGTGGTAATAGGGGAGGCTTGTTCCGAAACCCGTCCTGTATTTGAACGGAAAGCGGCAGAACAGAATGCACCGATATATTTTGCAGAGGACGATAAGGAAGTCTTGCGTTCTTCGGTGGCAAATTCGTCAGCAGGGCGGGAATATCTTACGAAGAGTTTCGGAATGCTTTACGGTGACCTCGAAGGATGTTATCAAGAGAAGAATCTTAATACTGTGTTGTGCGCGGTGATGCGACTTGCCGAATCCGGAATCATAAAGGATAAATCTTGTGAAACTGTTGCGGAAGGCTTGAAGTGTGTCTGTGCGTCTACCGGGCTGTGCGGACGATGGCAGCAATTACAAATTTCGCCGAGGATAGTGTGTGATACCGGTCACAACGTTGCGGGTTGGGAGTATATCAGTCGTCAACTTGCGGTGCAGCGATACCGCAGGATGAGGATTGTTTTTGGAATGGTAGACGATAAGGATCTGAACCGCGTGATGGATTTGTTGCCTGTGGATGCCGTGTATTATTGGACACAGGCTGTGACGAAAAGAGCTGTTCCTGCAGAAAAGGTTGCAGATTTTGGAATTGGAAAAGGGCTCGCTGGCCGTGTGTTTCATAAAGTGTCTGATGCATACGAGGCTGCAAAAGCTGATGCAGATTGCGATGATTTCATCTTTATTGGTGGAAGTAGCTATGTCGTTTCCGACCTCTTGGAGTATCTGCAATAGCTGTTTGCTAAAGATTAAATGTTTTTAACGCAGGCAAGTCGGCATTTTTCAAGTTTAAGTTTGTTATTGTCATTTTTTTTAATTTACTTTGCAATGATAATAAAACGGGTGCTGTGAAAGCTGTCTTGCGTATTTGCGGTTGATGCTCATAAAGGTTGTAAAAGTTATATGGGTGAGAGCAAAGCGGGGGAAGTTTGTTAAAGCACGGTGGCCGTGGCTCTAAACATTATAATACTAACAAAAACAATTGACAAATGAGCATTGATGAGACTCAGAATATCTGTGGCCTGAAACGCGAGGACTTTCAGACCACAGTAGAAGGAAAAGACACCGATCTTTATATTCTGCGCAACAGCCTCGGTAATGAGATAGCTATAACAAACTATGGTGGCGCAGTAGTGGCGATAATGGTTCCTGACAAAGACGGTAATTATGCTAATGTTATACAGGGACATGATAATATTCAGGACGTGATAAACTCTCCTGAACCTTACCTTTCTACGCTTATCGGACGTTATGGGAATAGAATATGCCGTGGAAAGTTCCAGTTGAAAGGAAAAGAATATCAATTACCTATTAATAATGGCCCTAACTCCCTGCATGGAGGAAAGAAAGGATTCAATGCTAAAGTGTGGGATGCGTTGCAGATGAACGACCAAACGTTGGTATTGAAATATGTAAGTCCGTATGGCGAAGAAGGCTATACCGGTGAGTTGAAAGTAACTGTCGTATATTCTTTTACTGATGATAACGAGTTCGTTATCGAATATATGGCAACAACAAACAAGAAGACTGTTATCAATCTTACACATCACGGCTTCTTTAGTCTTACGGGTATCGCAAACCCGACACCAACAATCGACAATCTTATTTGTGAGATAAACGCAGACTTCTATCTGCCTATCGATGAGACAAGTATTCCTACGGGTGAGATTCGTTTCGTGGAAGGAACTCCTTTCGACTTCCGTAAGGCAAAGCCTGTAGGGCAGGATATTGATGCTGACCATGAGCAGATAAAGAACGGAGCGGGCTACGATCACTGTTTTGTGCTGAACAAAAAGGAAGAAGGCGAGTTGGCATTGGCTGCACGTGTGCTCGAACCTGAGAGCGGACGTATTATGGAAGTGCTCACGACAGAGCCGGGAGTGCAACTTTATTCGGACAACTGGGCAGATGGTTACAAAGGCCAGAACGGCGCAACATTCCCACGTCGCAGTGGAATATGCTTCGAATGCCAGCATTTCCCTGATAGTCCGAATCATCCGTATTTCCCGTCTGTGATATTGAATCCGGGCGAACAGTATAAACAAAAAACTATATATAAGTTTGGTGTAAGCAAATAAAACTATATAAAACAAACTTGTTAGTAAGAAAAATCGATAACTATAAATAATTCTTAATCAACTATTTCTTAAAAGAAAATGGCAACTTTAGAAAAACAAAATGTTAAGCAGAATGGCAGTATCATAGCCATAATCACAATGATGTTCCTTTATGCGATGATTTCGTTCGTAACTAACCTCGCAGCACCTATCGGCGTAATTTGGAAAAATCAGCCGGAGATTGGCGGTTCTAATATGCTGGGTATGCTTGGTAATTTCATGAACTTCTTTGCATATCTGTTTATGGGTATTCCGGCAGGAAAGATGCTCACTAAAATTGGCTACAAGAAGACTGCCCTTACTGGTATCGGCGTTGGTTTCATCGGCGTATTGGTACAGTATCTGTCGGGAATGTCTCAGGGAATACCTGCGTTCTGTATCTATCTTCTCGGTGCGTTGATTTCCGGTTTCTCGGTTTGCTTACTCAATACCGTTGTAAACCCAATGCTTAACCTGCTCGGTGGCGGTGGCAACCGTGGTAATCAGCTCAACCTTATCGGCGGTACGCTGAACTCTCTGTCGGGTACCTTGACTCCGATGTTCGTAGGCGCACTTGTCGGAACCGTTACAGCAAGCACCACTATGACTGATGTCAATCTTGTGCTGTATATAGCAATGGCTGTCTTTGCCGCAGCCTATGTAATCCTTGCCTTTGTTCCTATCAAGGATCCAGAGATGGGTAAGACTACATCCAAGACCGTATTCGAACACTCGCCGTGGGCGTTCCGTCACTGTGTACTCGGTGTTATTGCAATCTTCGTGTATGTAGGAGTTGAGGTAGGTGTACCGGGAACTATGATATTCTATCTCTCTGACACATCGGATAAGGGTGGTGGACTTGCTGATAACGCTGCTGCCATTGCCGGATTCGTAGCTGGAACCTATTGGTTGCTTATGCTCGTAGGCCGTTTCGTGGCAGGTTTCATTGCCGATAAAATTTCAAGTCGCACCATGATGCTTGCCGTTACATCGGTTGCTATGGTTCTGATTTTGCTCGCTATGGTTACATCTAAGGATGTTACCGTTGCAATGCCGTTGTTCACAGGTTCTTCTTTTGAGACAAAGGTTGTGCCTCTGAGTGCGATGTTCCTCGTTCTCTGCGGTCTCTGCACATCGGTTATGTGGGCTTCGATTTTCAACCTCGCGACTGAGGGGCTGGGTAAGTACACTGCTCAGGCATCCGGTATCTTCATGATGATGGTAGTCGGTGGCGGAGTGTTGCCGTTGGTTCAGAACTTCATCGCAGACCATGCAAGCTACATGATAAGCTATATCGTGCCGTTCCTCGGCGTGGCATATATGTTCTACTATGCGCTCATCGGCTGCAAGAACGTGAATAAGGACATTCCTGTAGAATAATAATTGAAATCTAAATATTAAACAAATTAAAACAACTACTATGGATATAGAACACGTAAGAAGTCGTTTCATCAAGCATTTTGATGGAAAGACAGGTAATATTTACTTCTCACCAGGACGTATTAATCTGATTGGTGAGCATACTGACTATAATGGCGGTTTCGTATTTCCTGGTGCAGTGGATACCGGTATCATGGCCGAAGTTCGTCCGAATGGGCTTAATACGGTTATGTGCTATTCCATAGACCTGAAAGACCGTGTTGAGTTCAAGGTTGATGATCCTGTCGGACCGCGTGCAAGTTGGGCACGTTATATATACGGTATTGTGCAGGAGATGAAAAAATTCGGCGTAGACGTGAAGGGATTCAACACCGCTTTCTCGGGCAACGTGCCTTTAGGTGCGGGTATGTCTTCATCGGCTGCATTGGAAAGTTGTTTCGCTTGCGCTCTCAACGACTTGTTCGGCGACAACAAAGTGAGCAAGTGGGATATGGTACTTGCAGGCCAGGCCACTGAACATAACTATTGTGGAGTGAACTGTGGCATTATGGACCAGTTTGCAAGTGTCTTTGGTCAGGAAGGTAAGCTGATGCGTCTCGACTGCCGTAGCCGTGAGTTCGAGTACTTCCCGTTTGAGCCAAATGGCTATAAACTCGTACTCGTGAACTCTTGCGTGAAGCATGAGTTGGCTGGTTCACCCTATAACGACCGTCGTAATAGTTGCGAGAATGTTGTCAAACACATCGCGGCAAAGCATCCGGGTGAGACAAAGGAGACGCTGCGCGATTGCACATGGGAAGAGCTTGAGGAAGTTAAGGCTGAGGTTAGTGCTGAAGACTACAAGCGCGCTCACTTCGTTCTCGGAGAGAAGGACCGTGTGCTTGCTGTCTGCGATGCTCTTGTTGCCGGTGATTACGAGACTGTAGGCAAGAAGATGTATGAGACTCATGAAGGTCTGAGCAAGGAATATGAAGTGTCATGCGAGGAACTTGACTATCTGAACGACATTGCAAAAGAGAATGGTGTTACCGGAAGCCGCATCATGGGTGGCGGATTTGGTGGATGCACCATCAACCTTGTGAAGGACGAGATTTATGATAAGTTCATTGCAGATGTTAAGGCCAAGTATACTGCCAAGTATAACAAAGAGCCTAAGATTATCGATGTTGTCATTGGACAAGGTTCGCATAGGGTTTGTTAATGACGAGAATCAGAGTTTAGCTACGTTTAATAAGTCTGCAACCATTTAACAAAAGCACTCCGAAAGTTGAATAATGAGACTTTCGGAGTGCTTTTGTTATATATAATCCAATAGGAATACCTTGTTAAGGTAGCTACTGAAGGCCGTTGAGGTAGCTACTGAAGGCCGTTGAGGTAGCCACTGAAGGCCGTCAAAGTAGCCACTGAAGGCTGCTAAGGTAGCCACTGAAGGCCGTTGATGTAGCCACTGAAGGCTGTTAAGGTTGCCACTGGAGACAGTTGAGGTAGCCACTCAACATCAGAAGTTCCTTGCTCACGCAAATATATATAGTGATATAGAGGCTTAAATTCTGATGGGATTCAATCTGAATTATATGCCAAATCAATACTTAAATGGTACGGATTCCTTGATATAGAACTTGAAATTCTTTATGCCGCCCGGCACATTATTCTCCATTCGGGGCAAATACTGAATACCACTGATATCCTGCACAGAGCCGAGGTCTATCACAATATGATGTGGATACTTGCTGCCAGTCTCGGAACTCCAGTAAGTCGATTCCTGCAAGTCGAATATCTTGTCAGCCGAATGATTGCCTTTGCCAGTCTCCTCACTATCGGCATATATCACAGTCCACGGCTCGCGCGAAAGTCTTTCACCGTTTTTTCCGAGGACATAGAACTCTGCGATTGATACAATATCGCCACTGTCAAGAGCATCGACCGCTTCAATACAGACATATCTTCCCCTTCTTGGCACGTCAGTTTTCATCTCCTGCCAACCGTTTCCAGTCTTAAAAGCACCCGTTATTGCCGGACTTTCACCCGTGAGGTCAAGCTTTTCATTTTCATTGCGGTGCGTTTTCTTCTTCAGAAGCTGTAGCTTGTCGAGTACAGGCCGGCTCAGTCCTTCCGCCTTTGGTTCTCTCGGACCGACAATATCTAACACTACAATCTCGTTTTCGCCTTTCTTTAGCCAACATCCCGGCATATAAAGCGTCTGTTGCGGACCTATTTCCCAAATTCGTCCGATCGGATGTCCGTTGACATATACAAGCCCTTTGCCCCATGTTTCGAAGTTAAGGAAGGTGTCATTAGTCTTTTGAACGTTGAACTTTCCTCGATAAATGCCGCGTGGTAACCGCCCGCCGTTGTTCTTCTTTGCGTCTGCTATTGGCTTGAATTTGGCAGAGTTATAATATTCAGGCGTGTCTTCGATATTGAATACCGTCCAGTTTTTGAGATCGCACACGAAGGCATGACCTCCCCGTTCCTCGGTGATAGTAACCTTGTCAGTTATTCCCTTAAAGTCCTTTATTGCCCTTCCGAAATTGATTCGTCCCATCGCTTCTACGAGAATGTCGAGTACCGCACCATTATTACAAGGTGGCAGCATCAGTTCCTTCTCTCCGTTGCGGCGGTCAAGTTTACCGATATATTTACCATCGACGAAGACTTGGGCGAAGTCATGTGCCTCGTTCACTGTCAGCAGAGTCTTTGTCTTTAGCTCGGGTAGTTCGGTGCGGTAGAGAATAGAGCCGTAGCCCTGATTGTATTCCTCCATTGTACGGATGTCTCGGTCTGTCTTTCCTTGCGGAAGATTGTCAAACAGAGGTGCATATTCTGTTAGTCTGAACTCGCTAACCTGCATCGATTTTATTGTTGCTGGTATACGGGGTTGATTCTCTCCGTACATATATTTAGCGAGTGTCTTGCGCAGTTGCCAGTATTTGGGCGTAATCTGTCCCGACTCACTGATAGGGGCATCGTAGTCGTATGACGTTACGTCCGGCGCGAATCCCGGCGAGTTAGCTCCCGCCCAATGTCCCCAGTTGGTTCCGCCGTGAGTCATATACAGGCTGAATGAGATGCCTTTCGACAGCATCTCGTCTATTCCCGCCACCATGTCGGCCGCCGGACGCGTCTCGTGGTTTGCTCCCCATTTGTCGAACCATCCGCTCCAGAATTCCGAACACATCAGTGGAGCGTTTGGGCGTACTTCGCGCAGCTTCTCAAACTGCTGGTCTATATTCGCGCCTGTACCGAAATTGACTGTCCAAACCAAATCGTCAAGTCCGTTATTCATAAAGTTTGATGCCCAGTCGCATTGAAACAGCGTTATTTTATCACCATAATACTTGCGCAAGATATCTCGTATGTTAGCGATGTATTCCTTGTTTATGCCATAAGAGCCATATTCATTTTCCACCTGAACCATGATAATCGGACCGCCGCGCTCTATCGTCAGGTCGCCAACTTGCTCTGCAACCTGCTCCTGAAACTTCTCTACGTGTTCAAGAAAGTATGGGTCGTTCTCGCGCAGACGTATGTCTTTCTTCTTAAGCAGCCACCACGGCAGACCTCCCATTTCCCATTCGGCGCAGACATACGGCCCCGGACGGAGAATTACCTTCATGTCGTTCTTCTTGCACAGCATGACAAATGCGCGCAGGTCGTTCTGTCCGTTAAAGTCAAACTTATCAGGCTGCGACTCGTGTACATTCCAAAAAACGTAGAGGCACACAGTGTTCATACCTAAAGCCTTGCAAAGTTTAATTCTGTTGTCCCAATACGGCTTTGGTATTCGGGGATAATGCAGTTCCGCAGCCTTTACTATAAACGGCTTACCGTCGAATTTGAAAGTTCCTTCGGTAGCTGTAAACGAATGTTGATAATTCTCTTTCTGAATATCCATAGCTTGCATTTCACACGGATAACCGCAGCAGAAGAGTCCTAATATTATTTCTGTCAGTAGTTTCTTCATGATGTTTTCTTCTTTATACATTATTGATAATGTGGGGGGCAGACGAGAGCAAATTTATGGAAAATTATTGAATTGTCGGCTATTTATACATAATTTTTTAACAGTCAAATGCGTTATTGCCTCTTTATATGCCTGCAATGTCCAAAAAGAATGAATGTTTTCAGGATTTCTGGGACGATGATAGCGATGAAGAATGTGTCGATAAGAATATTTGATAGATGATATTTCTTGATGTATTGATATAAAAACAGGCTGGAGATTAGATCTTTCTCCAGCCTGTTTTTATTATAATGATAAGTTCTATTCAGAATTAAGCCTCTTCCGACCAGTCTTCCTTAGACTTGCGGATGTAGCTCTGATAACGCTTCTTAGCCATATTCTCAGCCTCAGCGAAGAGTTCCTCTGCCTCATTTGGATAAGCCTTCTTTACTGAGAGGTAGCGAACCTCGCCCATGAGGAAGTCATGGAACTTGCTCCAATCCGGCTCCTTAGAGTCGAGAGAGAATGGGTTCTTGCCTTCTTCTGCGAGCTGTGGGTTGTAGCGCCACAAGTGCCAGTAACCGCACTCAACAGCCTTAGCCTCTTCAGCCTGGCTCTTACCCATACCACCCTTAGCCTTCAGACCGTGGTTGATACATGGAGCGTAAGCGATAACGAGTGATGGGCCCGGATAAGCCTCAGCCTCGCGGAATGCCTTCAAGCACTGTGCCTGGTCTGCGCCCATGGCAATCTGTGCAACATATACATATCCGTAGGTTGTTGCAATCATACCGAGATCCTTCTTGCGGATGCGCTTACCCTGGGCTGCGAACTGTGCGATGGCACCGAGCGGAGTAGCCTTAGAAGCCTGACCACCAGTGTTAGAGTAAACCTCGGTATCGATAACGAAGATGTTTACATCCTCACCAGATGCGATAACGTGGTCGAGACCGCCGTAACCGATATCGTAAGAAGCACCGTCACCACCGATAATCCACTGGCTACGCTTGATGAGATAGTGGTCGAGGGTCTTGAGTTCCTTGCAAATTTCGCAACCAGCCTCAGCACCTGCGGCAATCATTGGCTTCAGTTTAGCAGCCGCAGCCTTTGATGCCTCAGCATCGTCCTTAGCGGCTATCCATTCCTGAGCAGCCTCCTTGAATTCTGCCGGAGTGCTTTCGAGAGCGCAACCCTCGTTGAGCAACAGAACGATACGTTCCTTCATCTTCTTGTTTCCGAGTGCCATACCCATACCGAACTCGCAGAAGTCCTCGAACAAAGAGTTGTCGAATGCAGGACCCTGACCCTTTTCGTTGGTTGTATATGGAGTAGAAGGAATAGAAGCTGAGTAGATAGAAGAGCAACCTGTAGCGTTGGCAATCATCTGACGGTCGCCGAAGAGCTGAGAAATCAACTTAACGTAAGGAGTCTCTCCACAACCAGAACAAGCTCCAGAGAACTCGAACAACGGCTGAGCGAACTGAGAGTTCTTAACGTTTGCCTTGATGTCTACAAGGTCTTGCTTGCTCTTAACGTTCTTAACAAGGTATTCCCAATTTGCTGCTTCCTTCTTCATGTCCTCTGCATCTGGATTGAATGGAACCATAGTGAGAGCCTTGCCGCCCTTCTTCGGATTGCCCGGACAAACGTCAGCACAGTTGCCGCATCCGAGACAGTCGAGTACAGATGGCTTGATAACGAAATGCATACCCTTCATTGCTGCCGGAGCCTTCATCTCGAGGGTAACACCATCGAAGCCCTTCAGCTCTTCATCGGTGAGTACGAACGGACGGATTGCTGCGTGAGGACAAACGTAAGCACACTTGTTACACTGGATACAGTTCTCTGAGTTCCATGACGGAACGAATGCTTCAACACCACGCTTCTCGTATGCTGCTGTTCCATTCTGCCATGAACCGTCAACTGTGTCGTACTTAACGAAGTCAGAAACCTTAAGCAGGTCGCCTGCCTGTGCGTTGATAGGACGAACGAGTTCCTTGATGAATGCAGGAGCATCATCCTCTTCCTTCACGTCGTCTGCGAGGTTAGTCCAAGCCGGGTCGATAGTGAGCTGCTTGTATTCACCACCGCGGTCAACTGCTGCATAGTTCTTGTCGACAACGTCTTGACCCTTCTTACCATAAGACTTAACGATGAATTTCTTCATCTGCTCAACGGCGAGGTCTACAGGAATAACGCCTGTTATGCGGAAGAATGCGCTCTGGAGAATAGTGTTTGTACGGTTGCCAAGACCAATCTCCTGTGCAATCTTTGTTGCGTTGATATAGTAAACAGTGATATTGTTCTGTGCGAAGTAACGTTTTACCTTGTTCGGGATAAAGTTTGCGAGTTCCTCGCCATCGAAGATAGTATTCAAAAGGAATGTTCCGTTCTTCTGCAAACCGCGTGTAACGTCATACATATTGAGGTATGCCTGAACGTGGCAAGCAACAAAGTTTGGTGTGTTTACCAAGTATGTAGAACGGATTGGTGTGTCACCGAAGCGCAAGTGAGAGCAGGTGAAACCTCCTGACTTCTTAGAGTCGTATGAGAAGTAAGCCTGACAGTGCTTGTCGGTGTTATCACCGATAATCTTGACAGAGTTTTTGTTAGCACCAACAGTACCGTCAGCACCAAGTCCGTAGAACTTAGCCTCAAACATTCCCTCGCCGCCGAGTGCCATTTCTTCAACCTGTGGGAGTGATGTGAATGTAACATCATCAACGATACCCACAGTGAAGTGGTTCTTTGGCTCTGGTAATGCCAAGTTGTTGAACACTGCGATAATCTTGGCTGGAGTTGTGTCGCTTGAACCGAGACCATAGCGTCCGCCAACGATGAGTGGCTTGATGTCTGCATCATAGAATGCGCTCTTAACGTCGAGGTACAATGGCTCGCCTTCAGCTCCCGGCTCTTTTGTACGGTCGAGTACAGCGATACGCTTAACCGTTTTAGGTACAGCAGCGAGCAAGTGCTTAACTGAGAACGGACGATAGAGGTGAACAGAAATCATACCAACCTTCTCACCGTTCTTGTTGAGGTGGTCAATAGCTTCGCGTGCAGCTTCAGTAGCGGATCCCATGAGAATAATCATGCGCTCAGCATCCTCAGCTCCGTAGTAAGAGAAGAGGTGATACTCGCGACCTGTAATCTTGCTTATCTCGCCGAGGTATTCCTCAACAACCTCAGGCACCTTGTCATAGTATTCGTTGCAAGCCTCACGGTGTGTGAAGAAAGTCTCCGGGTTCTCTGCAGTACCGCGTGTCATAGGACGCTCAGGAGAGAGTGCGCGGTTGCGGAAGTTCTCAACTTCGTCCATTGGAACGAGCGGACGGATGTCTTCCATATCGAGCATCTCAATCTTGTGGTACTCGTGTGATGTGCGGAAACCATCGAAGAAGTTTACGAACGGAACGTGAGTCTTCAATGTAGCCAAGTGAGCAACGGCTGTCATGTCCATTACTTCCTGTACAGAACCCTCGCAAAGCATTGCGAAACCAGTCTGACGGCAAGCCATAACATCCTGGTGGTCGCCAAAGATACAGAGAGAATGTGAAGCCAATGTACGGGCAGATACGTCGAATACACATGGCAACAACTCACCCGCAATCTTATACATATTTGGTATCATCAGCAACAAACCCTGTGAAGCTGTGAATGTTGTTGTGAGAGCACCTGCCTGCAGCGAACCGTGAAGTGCACCGGCAGCGCCGCCCTCAGACTGCATTTCCTGAACGGAAACAGTCTGACCAAACAAGTTCTTGCGACCTTTGGCAGCCCATTCGTCAACGTGTTCCGCCATAGGCGAAGACGGAGTGATAGGATAAATAGCCGCTACCTCGCTAAACATATAGCTTATATGTGCAGCAGCCTCATTACCATCACAAGTGATAAACTTTTTTTCTTTAGCCATTTTAATTAAATATTTAATGTTAATGTATCTGGTTCTAAATGTTTTCTTTCGTTCTTTTGGATTCTTTGATTAATATAAGAAGCCGAACAGCCATAGAGGAATCTTATTATCCTTGCCTACTTCCGTATTGTAACGGGCATAAATGGTGTCGGAACTATATCTCACTTTCATGTTATCGGCATTGCAGATTCTGAATTTCAGCTTTTCGTCTGCAATGTAGTGGCCGGCTTTCCCACCTTCATTTATCTTGTGGTCTTTCCACATTGAGTTTACGAAGAATGTTTCCATTAAATTCTGTCGCTCCACCTGAATAGGGTAGATGGCATACATCAAGTTTGTATTGTGCATCATTACCTTTGCCGGTTTTTTCGGAAACTCCTGTCCTACCGGGTATATGATGTTTATCAGCCGGGCGTCGGCAAGATATTTAATATAGTTCATAACCGTAGCTCTGCTTGTTCCAATCTCTTGTGCGAGATGGCTTATGTTCGGAGCTTTAGGCCCCTCTACGGCAAGCATATAGAATAATTTCTTTATTCTCGTGAGATATTTCAGTTCTATTTGTTTTATTAGAAGAATATCAACTTCTGTCATCATGTTCATGGTCTTCAACAGATTCTCAGAGAAACTTCTGTGTTCGAGGAAGAACGGGTAGAAACCATGATGTATGTAATTCTGAAAATGCTTTATCGGACTTGCTTTTGGCAGAATCTTTTTTACAATGTGCTCATGATCTTGCAATATCTCGTCTAAAGTGTAAGGATGGAAATTGTTTCCCGTTTGCAGGTTTATGTATTCTCTGAACGAGAATCCACGCAGATTATAACTCTTTACAATGTTATTCAGTTCCGGGTTCTCGTCTTTCAGTCTCATCACGCTCGACCCCGTGAATACTATCTTAAGATTAGGATAATAATCGTAGCATTTCCTCAGTTCCTTGCTCCAATTCGGCTGCTTGAACACCTGGTCTATCAGTAGAATCTTGCCTCCATGCTTATAAAACTCACCTGCAAAATCTGCTATACCACGTCCCTGAAAATAGAAATTATTCATATTTATATAGAGACATTGCTTATCATTGGCGTCAAAGTTTTCTTTGGCGTATTGCAATAGGAACGTTGTTTTTCCTACGCCCCTTGTACCCTTTATGCCAATCATACGGTCGTTCCAGTCAATCTCATCCATAAGGGTGCGACGTACAGGAGCGTTTGTATGTTCTATAAGATAAGTGTGAGTCCGAAAGAAAGCATCCATTCTTACTTTTTTGTTTGTTTTATCAGAATGCAAAGATACTATAATTTCCGTAATTTGCAAACTCTGTGTTGCAAAAAGTGATTTTTTTTATGTATTTTTGCAAACGGTAAATTTATATGTAATATGAAACTGCACATCTTCAATCCCGAACACGACATAGCGTTAGCTTATAACAGTATTTTATTTACACCGCCTCATGCTGGTAGGGAGCTTCGTTCCGACCTCGGTTTTATTCCGGCATTATGGGCGGATGATGGTGATTTCGTGCTTGTTGACGATGTTGAGGCTGCTTTGGAGCGTGTCCGCCATATCAGAAGTTTGGCTCATGATGTCGTTTTTGTTTCTAAAAATGATATTCCTGCATTGGTTGCCGATGCTCCCGATACTCTTAAAATAGAACCTTGGGGATGGGATAAGGCCTTGTGCCATAATCTGCACCGCTATGGAATACCGTCGGAAATGCTTCCTGCAAATGAAATTCTTGATGCTATTCGCACTATGAGCGGACGAGGATGGGCAAACAAGTTGCGTTCTCAGATGGCTATATATAAAAAAGGTGTAATAGCCATACCGCGCGAACATACGTCAGTAGATGATTTCTTACAGTCATATTCGTCTTATTATCACCATCGTGCCGTCGTGAAATCTCCGTGGAGTAGCAGCGGGCGAGGCGTGAGATATTTCTCTGGGGAATTGAGGAAGCAAGAGCTTGGTTGGCTGAAAAATGTGATACTGCAACAAGGTTCTGTTGTAAGTGAGGTATATTATAATAAGGTGAAAGACTTCGCCGTAGAGTTTTATGCCCATGCTGATGGCTCTGTGGAATATGCGGGATTGTCGCTTTTCAAGACAATTAACGGTGCATATACCGGCAATGTTATAGCTTCGGAAACAGAAAAGTGGCAGATGCTGGGTGATGATAGAGTGGCAAATGTGTTGCGTGAGACGATAGATGAACTGATAGTGATACTTCAGCCATATATGAAAGGAGTCTATTGTGGTCCGTTTGGCATAGATATGATGCTGCTTCCCGAAAGAATCCTGCATCCCTGCGTAGAACTCAATCTGCGTAGGACAATGGGACACGTGGCTCTTGCTATCACTCCTGAAAAGTCTGAGCCTCAGCGCCTTATGCGAATAGATTATACCAATCGTTATCATCTGCGCGTGATGGACACGTTCGAGAATATAATAAACAATTCGCTTGTTCCGCATTTATGACCATAAACAGGTGCCGTAAAGATAATAAAACAACATATCTTGCGTTATAATAATGAGTTAGAACAGCTACTTAAAAGAAAAATCATAAGTATTTTGAAATAGATAATCGTATTGTAATAAACCAAAGTAATTAAAACAAATTATGAGAAAGTTAATCTTTTCGTTTTGTGCCTTATGCTCTGCAATGGCAGGAATGGCACAGTCAAATTACAAGTCAGAGGTGTGGAGTCCCGACAATGGTGACGGTACTTATACCAATCCAGTAATCAATGCCGACTATTCCGACCCGGATGTTGTGGCTGTCGGGGATGACTATTACCTCACGGCAAGTTCCTTCCAATGTATTCCCGGCTTGCCAATATTACATTCCAAAGACCTCGTCAACTGGAAAATAATAAATCATGCGGTGAAAGAACTCGAACCGAAAGCTGAATTCGACAAACCATCCCACGGTAACGGCATCTGGGCACCGAGCATCCGCTATCATAATGGTGAGTATTACATATATTGGGGAGACCCCGATTATGGCGTTATGATGGTTAAAGCCAAAGACCCGGCTGGTGAATGGAGCAAGCCTCTTTGTGTCATTCCCGGCAAAGGAATGATAGATACGACTCCGCTTTGGGATGATGACGGAAGATGTTATCTCGTGAACGGATGGGCAAACAGCCGTTCTCGTTTTGCGTCTGTCATTACTGTGCGTGAGTTGAATGCCGAGGGCACGGCGCCAATATCCAATCCTGTGGTAGTCTTCGATGGCAATGGCACGGAAAACCATACGTGTGAAGGGCCTAAATTCTACAAGCGCGACGGCTGGTATTGGATTATGTGTCCTGCCGGCGGAGTGCCTACCGGATTCCAGTTGGCTATGCGCTCAAAGAGTCCTTATGGCCCTTATGAGTCGAAAGTCGTTCTCGCTCAGGGCAAGACAAACGTCAACGGCCCTCATCAAGGCGCATGGATTCACACGACTCAGGGCGAAGACTGGTTTATTCATTTCCAAGATAAGGAAGAGTATGGCCGTGTGTGCCATCTTCAGCCGGTTACATGGAAGGACAATTGGCCTGTAATGGGCAAAGTTCCGGCAAAGGGATATTGCGGCGACCCTGTTCTGACATATCGCAAACCGAAGACCGCAGCTCCCGTGGCTGTTGTCAATCCTGCGGAAAGCGATGAGTTCAATGAACCTAAACTTGGCCTGCAATGGCAGTGGCACGCAAACTATGACCAAAAGTTCGGTATGCCGACAGCCTTTGGAACATACCGCATCTATACGCATAAGGTGAGTGAAAACTATGTGAATCTTTGGGAAGTACCAAACCTTCTCCTTCAGAAGACACCGGCTGATAAGTTCACTGTTACAACGAAGATACGTTTCACGTCAAAGGCCGAGAATCAGCTTGGCGGTCTTGTGATGATGGGGCTTGATTATAGTGCGCTTGTCGTGAAGCGGGTAGGGGATGAGTTCCAGCTCCAGCAGATTACCTGCAAGGCTGCCGACAAAGGAAAACCGGAACAGGTGAAGGTTCTCGCTACGCTCAAGCCGACAGAGAAAGACGCAATACCGTATCATCCGGGAATACACGAGGACATCTATCTGAGAATGAAGGTGGACAACACTAAGGTAACATTCTTCTACAGTAAGAATGGCAAGAAGTATGAGGCCGTAGGCGATGAGTTCAAGATGAAGCAGGGTAAATGGATTGGCGCGAAGGTTGGTTTCGTTGCTATCGAGCCTGCCGGTAAGACAGACCGCGGTTGGATAGACGCCGATTGGTTCCGTGTTACGAAGTAAGTAAAGCTTAACACTTCGCTTATATCATAAGTTTTGGAGTGTGTTTACAATGCGATGGGAAAACCATCGCATTTCTTTTGCATAAAATTTTCGCGTAAATTTCTTTCAAAAGTGCCACTTTCGGATGAAATTTACGCGAAATTTTTTATCTGTTTCTATCTCCTTTATTTCCAATAAGATACGAAACTAACTCCCAAAGAATCCGAAGCGGTGCAGTACTAAGCCTGAAATACTCCAGTACTAAAGCCAAAATACTCGAGTAATCAGGCCCGAATTACTCAAGTACTAAGCCCAAATTACTTCAGTACTAAAGCCGAATTACTCGAGTACTGTGAAAAACGAAAATAAAATAAGCAGCAATCGCACTATTTAAGGAAATATTGCGTTATAGCTATAATAAACGCTAATAATCGAAACTCTAAAAACAAATAATATGAATCTAAAAGTACGCTTGTCTTTAATGAACTTCCTTGAGTTCGCTGTCTGGGGTGCCTACCTCACGTGTATGGGCATCTATCTGAAGAATATCGGTATGGCCTCGGACATCGGATGGTTCTTTGCGATGCAAGGAATTGTGTCAATCTTCATGCCCGCCATTATCGGTATCATCGCCGACAGATGGATTCCTGCACAACGTATGCTCGGCATCTGCCATCTGATAGCCGGCACTTTCCTTATCGCCGCAGGCTATTATGGTATGACACACGGCACGGATTCGGAGTTCGGCATACTTTTCTCACTCTATTCCGTGAGCGTGGCGTTCTATATGCCGACGCTCGCGCTTACTAATTCTGTGGCATACAACGCGTTGACAAAGGCCGGCATGGATACCGTGAAAGACTTTCCGCCTATACGAGTGTTCGGCACCGTGGGCTTCATCGTTACTATGTGGCTTGTAGACATATTGGATTTTGAGGTTAACCAGAACCAGTTCTTCACCAGTGGTGTGGTCAGTCTGATATTGTTCCTTTACACTTTCTCTCTGCCTGAGTGTCCTGTAAATAAGTCTGGCGACCGCAAGGACTTTGTCGAGGCGTTCGGACTTCGTGCCTTCTCGCTGTTCAAGCAGAAGAAGATGGCTATATTCTTCATTTTCTCGATGCTGCTCGGCGTGAGCCTCCAGATAACCAATGGTTTCGCAACGCCCTATATCGAGAGCTTCAAAACTATGACAGAGTATCAGGGAACGTTCGGAGTGGAATATCCGGTGGTACTATATTCTATATCCCAGATAAGCGAGACGTGCTGCATCCTGCTTATTCCTTTCTTCATGAAACGCTACGGCATCAAGTCGGTGATGCTTATAGCAATGTCGGCATGGGTACTGCGTTTCGCCCTGCTCGGTACGGGTAATCCCGGCAGTGGAGTGTGGATGTTCGTGCTTTCAATGATTATCTACGGCGTGGCGTTCGACTTCTTCAATATCTCCGGTTCACTGTTTGTCGACAAATCCACAAGCCCCGACATCCGTTCGAGCGCGCAAGGATTGTTTATGCTTATGACAAACGGCGTGGGGGCGACACTCGGCTCACTCGGAGCGCAGGCCGTGGTAAACAAATTCACGCATGGTGAGGTGATAAACAATGTGTTCTACACCGTCGGTGACTGGACAAACTGCTGGATGATATTCGCGGGCTACGCTCTCGTTGTGACCGTCTGCTTCGCTATAATATTCCGTCCGGGAAAAGAAAACAAAGTGGTATGAACAAGACGAGAGTGATATTCCACAGCATAAAGAAGATAGTTGGAACAGAAGACCTGAGTCTGCTGATACTGACGGATATGGCAAACGAAAGGCAACTGACGGTTGTCTGCGATGCAGATATGGCCCGCCAGTTCGACCTGCGTCTCGCCAAGATACCGATAACGGGCATAATGCTGCCCGAGGCATTGTGGAATATGATGCGTATGCAGACGGGAAGCGAATATGAGTTGGTGATATACGACGTAGACAAAGGCCGGTATGAGGCGATGCTGGTTGAGCAACACAGCTTGCAATCTGTGAAACTGCGGGCGAGCGATGCCATCCTGATGTCATATATCAGTCGGATTCCGTTGTATATGGAGGAGAGTTTGTATATGCGTCAGAGTGTTCCGTTCGAGGAAGACCCGCATAAGCTGACGGTGCCAGTGAACGCGATTAGCACGGATATGCTAAAGAAAGCTCTCGACAAAGCAATAGATGAGGAGAACTATGAGCTTGCGTCGCATCTGAGGGACGAACTCCTTAGCAGGAACAAGGAAAATAATAAAAAGGAAGAAAGTGAAGGAATGTAGATATTTTTATGTGCCCGACGCTCCCAGTCAGTCGGAGTTGCCGATGGAAGAGTCTATGCACGCGCTGAGAGTGTTGAGACTGAAAAGCGGTGATGAGATGTTTCTCATGGATGGAAAGGGTGTGTTCTATCGTGCCGAAGTTACCATCGCGGCGACCAAACATTGTATGTATGAGATAAAAGAGGTGCTGCCACAGGAGAAAAACTGGGTGGGAAACATACACGTTGCCATTGCTCCCACGAAAGATATTGGGCGCATCGAGTGGTTTGCTGAGAAGGCTACGGAGATTGGTATCGACGAATACAGCTTCTTGTGCTGCCAGTTCTCGGAGCGCAGAGTCGTGAAAACGCCACGCATAGAGAAGATAGTTGTGTCGGCGGTGAAGCAGAGCCGCAAGCCCTGGATGCCGGTAATAAACGAGATGACGGCTTTCGAGAAATTCGTAAAGCAACCTCGCGAAGGTGGGAAATATATCTGCCACTGCTATAACGAGATTGCGAGGGGGGACTTTTTCGAGAGTGTCAGCCGTGAGACCGACAACAAGAATGTCACCGTCCTGGTAGGTCCGGAGGGCGATTTCTCGATAGACGAGGTGCGTATGGCCATGGAATATGGCTACAAGCCCGTATCTCTTGGCACAAGTCGGTTGCGCACAGAGACAGCCGGACTATATGCGGCGATGTTGTCGCATCTGACGAGAAGAAAGTAAGAATAACAGTATCAGCCTTATATATATAATAATGTGTAAAATCATTAAGCGTAGCTTATGCGTAAGAACAAGTTTAAGAGCATATCACTGCTGCTCATCACAATATTGACAGCGTGTCTGTCGTCATGCTCGGGCGACGAATATCTGAACGTGATACCGGCCGACAGCAAGGCGTTGGTAGCTATAGACGCGGCAAAAATCACGGAGCAGACAAGTGGAAAGAAAAACTCCGTACTTCTGAAGGCGATGTTTCATGTCTCTGACATATCGGATTGCGGCATCGACATCACGTCGAAAATCTACATCTTCGAGTCGGCCGATGGCAATGTCGGTATGGTTGCGAAAGTGAAAGACGAGGACAATCTGAACAAATGGCTCACCAAACTGGCTAAGTACGGAATGTGCAAGAAACCGCAGGAGCGCCGGGGCAACAGCTTCACGGTTGTGAAAGACTCATGGATTATCGGCTTCAGCGACAATGCGCTGCTTGCTATGGGACCGGTAATCAGTTCGGCTCAGCCGGAGATGATGCGCCTGATGATGAAGTATCTCGATGCGGACGAGGGCATTAAAGGCACTCCGATATTCGACAAGATAGACACATACAGTTCGTCGGTGGCTTTAGTGGCGCAGGCGGACGCATTGCCGGAGCAATTCGCCACGCCTCTGTTGCTGGGCGTACCCAAAGGCATCAGCCCGTCGCAGGTGATGTTTGCCGCCGAGATGAATGTCTCGAAGAGCAGTATAAGGATAGAAGGCGAGACGTTCTCTTTTGACGGGCAAGTCGACAAGGCTCTGAAAGAAGCCGGCAAGACATTCCGCCCGATAAGCGGTAAACTCACGAAACTGATGCTGGAAGACGCTGCCGTCAGTTTCGTGACTAACACAGACGGTACGAAATTCATAGATGTGCTACACGCGAACAAAGACTTATTGGCACTGCTCGCGGGCATAAACACGGCCATCGATATGGACAATATCATCCGGAGTATAGACGGCGATATGGCTATGTCACTAAAGAATTATGGCAGCGACCGTCCCAAGATGCAGATGATTGCGGAATTGGGCAATCGCGATTTCCTTAAAGACGTAGGTTATTGGAAGCAGTCGTGTCCTGCCGGAACACGCATTGAGGACGCAGGAAAGGATGCGTATCGCCTCATCGGACATGACATGAGTTTCAATTTCGGTGTAACGACTGGCAATATATTCTATGCCGGCAATGTCGATGATATGTCAGCAGCCGGCAATGCAGAAGGTCCGGACAGCCAACTCGCAGCAGCTTTTGATTCGGTAAAAGGCAAGCGTATGGGTATTATCATTCATATTCCATCATTATTCGGCGGCAGCAGCGAGGCTAAGATAGCCGGAGAAATGCTTAAACCGGTATTGGGAAACGCCGAGACAATAGTCTTCACACTCTAAGAAAACATTAAACAAAAAGCCCTTTGTATCTAATTAAAATGCAAAGGGCTTTTTGTTTACCATTTTTTTATTACCTTTGCAACCGTTTTAATATAAAAATAAGGTAAAGGAATGGGCAAGAAAGGATATTCGTTTAAGGCGGCGTTGTTCGATTTGGACGGTGTTGTCTTCGATACGGAGCCACAATATTCTGTTTTCTGGAGACAGGAAGGATTGCGCTATCATCCGGAAATCGAAGGCCTGGAGCTTAAGATAAAGGGTCAGACGCTTGTGCAGATTTTCGATAGGTTCTTCGCTGATATGAAAGATGAGCAGCCTAAGATTATGGAACGGCTCAACGAATATGAGCGTAACATGAAATATGAGTTTATAGATGGCTTCAATGAGTTCATTTCTGACCTGCGCAGTCATGGAGTTCACACCGCGGTCGTTACCAGCAGTAACCTTGATAAGATGTCGAACGTATATCGACAACATCCTGATTTTAAGCTGATTTTCGATGCAATTCTAACCTCTGAGGATTTTGCAGAAAGCAAACCATCGCCCGATTGTTATCTGAAAGGTGCGGCGCGTTTCGGCTTGCAGCCAAACGAATGCGTTGTCTTTGAAGACAGCTTCAACGGACTGAAAAGCGGGCGTACATCGGGAGCTTTCGTCGTAGGATTGTCAACAACTAATAAGGCTGATGAGATTGCTGCATTCGCCGACAGTGTCATAGCTGATTACCGTGGTGTTTCATACGATGATATTGTGCAGAAAATCAATCAATTATAGGATATTAAAAACATATATATATTATGTCAGGATATTTAGTAACAGACAAAAAGAAGATTACAACAACGAAGTTTGCTGCCATGAAGCGCGACGGAGAGAAAATCTCCATGCTCACGGCATACGATTATACAACTGCCGGCATTATCGACGCTGCCGGAGTAGACAGCATATTGATAGGCGACTCGGCATCAAACGTGATGGCCGGCAACGCCTACACACTGCCAATCACTCTCGATCAGATGATTTATCACGCCCGTTCGGTGGCTCGTGCCGTTAGTCGCGCCCTCGTCTTGGCTGATATGCCGTTCGGTTCTTATCAGATTTCGCGCGAGGATGCCATACGAAACGCTTGCCGGATGATGAAGGAGAGTGGGGTAGACGCACTGAAATTGGAAGGCGGCGTTGAGATTTTGGATACAGTAAAGGGTATCTTGGATGCCGGAATCCCGGTTTGCGCCCACTTAGGACTGACTCCGCAGAGCGTGAATAAGTTTGGTGGATACGGCATTAGAGCTAAGGATGAGGCTGAGGCAGAGAAACTTATGAATGATGCACGGCTTTTGGACGAAGCCGGATGTTTCGCTGTTGTGCTTGAGAAAGTTCCGGCAAAGCTCGCCGCAGAAGTTACGAAGAATGTCTCTATGGCGACCATCGGTATCGGAGCCGGCAACGGTACAGACGGTCAGGTACTCGTTTATGCCGACGCGTTGGGCATGACACAGGGCTTCAAGCCTAAGTTCCTGCGCCATTTCGCCAATGTGGGCGAGGTGATGACAAACGGAGTGGGCGACTATGTGCGTGCTGTTAAGGACTCCTCGTTCCCCAATTCTGACGAAAGCTATTAAAGGATGAACACTCAGAACACGCCCGTACACATCAGCCTGTGGCATAGAAGTTTTTGGGCCCTCGTCTTGGCTAATATGTTTCTTTCGATGTCGGTAACGGCATTGATACCCATTTTGCCTTTGTGGATGATGCAGACGCTGCATTCTTCTGCCCTTGAAGCCGGTGTCGCGATGTTTGCTTGTTGTGTGGGAATGTTTTCGCTTGGCGGTTTTTGTTCATATTTAGTTCAGCGTTTCCGCCGTAATCATGTGTGCTTGTATTCAGTTCTCTGTATGATAATCTGTATTGGACTGTTGTATTTCTCCACGCATTATATGGAAAATATTCCGATATGGATTGTTTGGGTGATTCGGCTGTTGACCGGTGCTGCGTTTGGGTTGTCTCAAATGGTGCTTTCCAGTACACTTATTATTGATAAGACGGAATCGTTTCAACGCACCGAAGCCAATCATGTGGCTGCTTGGTTCAGGCGTTTTGCCTTGTCGTTAGGGCCGACAACCGCTATCCCTGTTTATATCCACTATGGATTCGATATTGTCCTCGCTTTGTTGGCGGCTTATGCTTTCTTCGCGATGGTGCTTATCCGTAGCGTGCGTTTCCCTTTCAAGACTCCTGATGAAAGCGTACACGTGTATTCGCTCGACCGCTTCTTTCTGCCGCAGAGTAAGTGGCTGTTTATCAATATGTTGCTCATAACCTCTATATTAGGACTTTTACTCTCTGCCGTTGCCGATGCGTGGTTTTACGGAATAATGATGATAGGATTCTTCCTTGCCATTATTGCTGAGAAGTTTATGTTCGCTGATGCAGATATAAAGAGCGAGGTTGTAGTGGGATTAATACTCATCGGTGCCGCTTCGCTGCTTATGCTCACCCGTGATTTGCCGATAGTGCATCGCATAGTACCCGTATTTGTGGGATTAGGCTTTGGCATTATCGGTTCGCGTTTCATGCTTTTCTTCATTAAATTGTCGCATCATTGCCAGCGTGGCACGTCGCAAAGCAGCTTCTTCCTTACGTGGGAACTGGGTATCGGCATTGGTTTGTTGGTTGGCTATGGTCTGTTTTATGGAAACGTTGCGGCATTGCTCAAGACCATTCTTATGCTTACCGTTGTGAGTTTGTTGCTCCATGTCTTCGTTACCCATCCGTGGTATATGGTAAATAAGAACAGGTAAGCAGGGGGCATATATTATCAAATTGCGCACATATATAAATAATAGGTATATGGATATATTGATAGCGAATGCCGCAAAATATGAAACGGCGGACTTCCTGCCTGCCGACCCTTCGTGGTTCATGCACCAGGTGGAAGGGAAACGCAATCAGGAAACCTTTGCTTTCATTGCTTCCGCACTGAGTTATGGCAGTCGTAAACAGTTCTTTCCAAAAATTCAGTATGTGTTGGACTGCTCCGCAGGCAATGTATATGAGTGGGTCAGGAGCGGAGAATATGCCCATGATATTCCCGATGTTGCGGAATGTTACTACCGTCTTTATACCAAGCATGATATGAATGTGTTTCTTTCTCGTTTGAAAGAACTTCTTTGCGAATTCGGTTCTTTGGAGGATTTCGCACGACAGTCGGTTGTTGATGGTGATGCTTTTAGTCTTGTTGAGGCCATAACGGCATATTTCCGGGTTGTGGCAACACCTGTTATTCCGAAAAATGCGACGTCTTCGTGCAAGCGTGTGTGTATGTTCTTGCGCTGGATGGTGCGCGATGGCTCGCCAGTAGACCTCGGTTTGTGGAGCGATTTTGTAGATAAGCGCACTCTGATAATGCCGATGGACACCCATGTCGTGCAGGAGGCTTGCGCCTTAGGATTGCTTTCGGGCAAGAGCGCGTCGATGAATGCTGCCCGAAAACTTACCCGTGTCATGGCAGGAATATTCCCTGACGACCCTTTGAAAGGAGATTTTGCTTTGTTTGGGTACGGAGTAGATGCGGATAAAACAAAAAGGACACCTACCAAATAACTGATAAGTGTCCTTCAAAATCTATTTTACTAACTAAGTAAGAATCTTATCCGAGAATAAGACTCTTATGCTTTTATCCCTTACAAGATAGTCTTTACGGCCTCGAGCATACCCTTCTCCTGAATGAGGTCGAGGTCTTTCTTGACGAGTTCTGCCAGTCCTGCAACGCTGTGGAGGTCTTCGCCCCAGATTGAAGTGGCTGCGAGCACACCGTCGGTGACCTTCTGTGTGTCGCCCGTTGCCCACAAGTCTTTCAGCAAGTCCATGATTTCCTGAGCGTCGTTCGGAACAATCTCTGTGCCATCCTCGCGCTTGCCGCCCTTGTAGTAGGTGATGATTGCTGCAAGACCGAATACCAATCCCTGTGGCAGTTCGCCTTTGCGCTCCAAGTAAGTCTTCACTCCTGGCAGGTCGCGTGCGCAGAATTTCGGGAAAGAGTTGAGCATGATGCTCGTTACCTGATGGTCTACGTATGGGTTGTTGAAGCGCTCCAATACATCCTCGGCAAACTTCTTCAGCTCGTCCATAGGCAGGTTAAGGGTCTGCATAAGCTCATCGAACTGCACTTTGTGGATGTATTTGCCGATTACCTCATGGTTGCAAGCGTCTCTTACGATGTTCACGCCACTGAGGAATGCCACTGGTGAGAGTACGGTGTGCGGACCATTGAGCAGTGTAACCTTGCGCTCGTGGTAAGGTTTCTCGCTCTCTGCGATGAGCACATGAAGGCCAGCCTTCTCTGCCGGGAACTCCTCGCGCAGCTCCTCGATAGACATATTCTCCGGTTTCTCGATTACCCAAAGGTGGAAAATTTCAGCCTGAACAACGAGGTTGTCCTTATATCCAATCTTCTGCTGTATGTCGGCGATTTCCTTGCGTGGGAATCCCGGAACGATACGGTCTACCAATGTAGCGCATACATAGCAGTAGTTTGTGAACCAGTCTTTGAAAGCCTGATAGTTGCCGCCGAAGTCTTCCTTCCACAATTCGATGTATTTGTAGATGCACTCTTTCAGATGATGACCGTTGAGGAATATCAATTCGCACGGCATGATGATGAGACCCTTTGTCGGGTCGCCGTTGAATGTCTCGAAACGGTGGTAGAGAAGCTGCACGAGCTTGCCCGGATAAGATGATGCCGGAGCATCGCTGAACTTGCAACTGTCGTCGAATGCGATTCCTGCCTCGGTGGTATTGGATATTACGAAACGAATCTCAGGCTGTTCTGCCAATGCCATGAAAGCAGCGTTCTGGCTGTATGGGTTGAGGGCGCGGCTGATAACATCGATGCGCTCCAATGAGTTAACGGCCTCACCGTTCTGTCTTCCCTGAAGATTGACATGATAGAGGCAGTCCTGTCCATTGAGCCAGTCCACCATACCGCGGTCTATCGGCTGGACAACGACAACGCTTCCGTTGAAGTTTGTCTTTTGATCCATATTCCAGATAATCCAATCTACAAACGCGCGGAGAAAGTTTCCTTCACCGAACTGAATGATTCTTTCGGGCATTACGCTTTTAGGCGCAGTACCTTTGTTCAAAGATTTTAATTGTGCCATGATTCTTTTGTTTTATGATTTGTTTTTATTGTTTGTTCTTCCTGCTGCATTCTACGTGCGGATTTTTGCCCGCTTGCGGAGTGTACGGTTTTTCAGAGTTTTTGTCTGTGCGCCTCCCGGCATTGCGGTCAGGCTTTTGCAAAGTTAGTAATAAAAATGAAAAGAAAGCCTAACTATTATTTTTTTTTCAGAAAAAAACACGTAAACCTTTACATAAAGCCTTCTTTCGGTTGTCTTTCCTGGTAGGTTTTGTTATTCGTGATGGTATGGCTCTCCCTTTATGATGGTGCAGGCTCTGTAAATTTGCTCTGTAAATATGAGTCTCACCATTTGGTGGGAGAATGTCATTTTGGATAGCGAAATCTTCTCGTTCGCACGTTCGTACACATCATTTGAGAACCCGTAAGGTCCTCCTATTACGAATATCAGCCTGCGGGCGGTATTCTGTTTCTTCTGAATCCAGTCTGCAAATTCGATGCTTCTGAACTCCTTGCCGTGCTCATCGAGCAGCACAACTGTGTCGGTTGGCTGTATTTGTTTCAGAATCAGTTCACCCTCGCGTTCTTTCTGTTGGCTTTCGCTCAAGTTTTTTGTATTCTTCAGCTCCGGAATCGTGGTTATCGAAAACGGCATATAGTGCCCAATCCGTTCCACATAGTCGTTTATTCCTGCGTTAAAATGTTTGTTGACGGTCTTGCCAACGAGTATAAGCTCGGTCTTCATAACTTACTTTTCCTCCTTCTTATAATCCGTTTTGCGTTTCGGATTCATCGGGAACCAGCCTTTCTCTACTCGTTTCTTTTGGTCGAACAGTTCGCCGATGGCCCATAATGCCGATGCACCGAACACCCCGAGTGATGCCGAAATGAGAATGTCGGCCGTGTATATGGCAAGGCAGATGGCACAGATGCCGACAAGAAGAAACATCCACCACGGTTTTGTTCCGAAATAATATTCAGTTTTTATCACTATTGGATGAAAGAGTCCTATTATTAAAAATGTTATTGCGGCAATGATTATGCCGGTGAAGTGCATTTCCATTATGTCTATACCTTATTTATTATGTATTCTGTTTTCGCCAGTTCTATTAATTAATGAGGCTATAATAGCCACTGCAAATTTACGAAATCTTTTCATAAAAGCAAAACAAACGGCCCGTTTCCTTACCTCTATGGCAACTCATTTGTTACTGTCAAAAATCTTTACAACTATACCCTCTAAAACTCGCGAATTTGTAGTCGAAATCTTCCGTGCGCTCAAAAACGCAAAAATACGGCTTCTTAGCCGATTTTAAGATAAAGCTCTGATTCTCAAACGCTTACCTCGTTTTCTTGCAAAAATAGCCATTTTATAAAGTGTTTTAGACCTCATTATTTTGCAACGGAGGCTCCGTTAGGCTCCAACGGAGCCACTTTTGGGCTTCAACAGGGCCTCCGTTGCACTCCAAAACGGCCTAAAACGGACTCTAAAAGTGCCACTTTTGAAAGCTAATAAACGTTAAATAGGGCAAAAGTAGCGTTTTTTGATGTTTTCGAGAACATTAATTTTTGAAGAAAAACGGCTCTGATTTTTTCTAATGGAGGCCGTTTTGGAATTTTGAATTACGAATTTTGAGTTTGGAATTGGGATTTTTGAGGCCGGAAAACTACTCCAAAAGAGTAACGAGACCTATATTTAACACTCGTTCACACGAAAGAACCAACTTCTCAGATGGGTGATTTTTGACAATTTTTCTTTACAAAATAGCACTCCAGATCAAACTTTTTGTGAAGCATTATACAGATGTTGTTGCCGGGAAAGGAAAAACTAAGACTATAATACTTGGAATCTTAAACGATTGTTATATGCAAACTAATTTCGATTCTGCCTTCCTCTGTACTTCTTTTTTTAAGTTTTTTTCGTTTGTTCCGCCATTTTTGTGTAACTTTGCACAATTATAAGGAAATATGTGAGAATATGAAACCAACAGCTATAATGCTCCTGCATTGTCAGGATAAGCCGGGTATAATCTCGGAAATTACGAAATTTATCACGGATAACAACGGAAATATCGTCTATCTTGACCAATATGTAGACCATGAAGACGGTATGTTCTTCATGCGAATTGAATGGGAACTCGATAATTTCCTCATTCCGCGCGACAAGATAAAAGAGTATGTTGAGACTTTATATTCAAAGCGTTACGACATGACTTTCAATCTTTATTTCAATGACGAACGCCCACGTATGGCGATATTCGTAAGTAAGATGAGTCATTGCTTGTATGATTTGCTGGCGCGTTATAAGGCGGGAGAGTGGAATGTGGATATTCCGTGTATTGTGAGCAACCATGAAGACCTGCGCTATGTGGCTGAGCAGTTTGATATACCTTACTATGTGTGGTCGATAAAGAAAGACCATTCAAACAAGGCCGAGGTGGAAAAGGCGGAGATGGAGCTTCTGAAAGAGAACAACATCACGTTTATAGTGCTTGCGCGGTATATGCAAATCATTTCTGATGAGATGATTGCCGAATATCCCCACCACATTATTAATATCCATCACTCGTTCCTTCCGGCTTTCATTGGCGCGAAACCGTATCATCAGGCATGGGAGCGCGGCGTGAAAATAATCGGAGCGACAAGCCATTATGTTACGGCAGAACTCGATGCCGGTCCGATTATAGACCAGGATGTGGCTCGCATAACCCATAAGGATACGCCTGAGAGTCTGGTGTTGAAAGGTAAGGATTTGGAGAAAATCGTGCTTTCCCGCGCCGTGACAAAGCATATCGAGAGAAAGATACTTACGTATCATAATAAAACAATCATATTCTCGTAAATGGCGTGATGCTCAGAGGAAATGATAGAAAACGTTTCCTTATGTCATCGAATATAGAATAAAATGAACGTAGCGATAGTAAAATATAATGCCGGCAATATCTATTCGGTTGTGAATGCGCTGAAGCGATTGGGCGTGAATCCTCTTCTTACGGACTCTAAGGAGGAGCTTTGCAGTGCCGACCGTGTGCTTTTTCCTGGTCAGGGAGAGGCGGGCAACTGTATGAAATACCTGAAAGAGAGAGGGTTGGACTCTGTTATCCGCGACCTCCGTCAGCCCGTTCTTGGCATTTGCGTAGGCCAGCAGTTGCTGTGCCGCCATTCAGAAGAGGGCGATACAGATTGCATAGGCGTTTTCGATGTGGATGTTAAGAAATTCAAACCCACTTGCCATGCCGAGAAAGTGCCGGCTATGGGGTGGAACCGACTCAGTAATCTGAAGTCGGGTTTGTTCTCCGGCTTCACCGATAATGAGTATGTCTATTTCGTTCACAGCTATTATGTGCCACTATGCGAGTGGACCTCGGCTACGGCAGACTATATCCTGCCATACTCGGCAGCCCTTCATAAGGATAATTTCTATGCGACCCAGTTCCATCCCGAGAAAAGCGGAGGCGTGGGAGAGAGAATATTAAAAAACTTTCTTGACTTGTAAGACAGATGAAAATAGAGCTTATACCGGCAATCGACATAATAGACGGCAAGTGCGTGAGACTGACAAAAGGCGACTATGCCTGTAAGACAATCTATAACGACAATCCCGTAGAGGTGGCGAAAGAGTTTGAGACGATGGGCTTCAAACGGCTACACGTGGTTGACCTTGACGGTGCGAAGTCGAGACATATCGTAAATGACGGAGTGTTGCGTGATATGGCATCTGCAACAAATCTTGTTATCGACTTTGGCGGAGGCATAAAAACCGATGAAGACATAGACAAGGCTTTTGCTGCCGGCGCGTCGATGGTGACGGTGGGAAGTATAGCTGTTACACATCCCGGCCTCTTTATGGCTTGGATGGACAAATATGGCGCAGATAAAATGATACTTGGTGCGGACGTTCGCAACGGTAAAGTGTCGATAAACGGATGGAAAGAAGATTCGGAAGAAGACCTTCTGCCGTTTCTTAAGAAATACATCGACAATGGCGTGAAGACGGTTTTATGCACGGAAATAAGTAAGGACGGAACCCTTGCCGGACCCGCTACAGAACTGTATAAGACCATTATGGCAGCTTATCCCGATTTGCATCTCATTGCGAGCGGCGGAGTGTCATCGACGGAAGATATAATCTCGCTTGATTGCGAAGGCATTCCGGCGGTGGTTTTCGGTAAGGCGTTTTATGAAGGAAAAATAGATGTGGCGCGACTTGGCGTCCGTTGATGCTCTGATTCGGTCGGTTTTTCAACGCTTCGATATTGAGAGTGTCGCACAGAAAAGAATATATAATGAATAAAGGACTCGCAAAAAGAATAGTTCCATGTCTTGATGTTAAAGACGGAGAGACGGTAAAAGGCACGAACTTCGTAAACCTTCGGAGTGCCGGAGACCCTGTGGAATTGGGCAAGGCATATAGTGATGCCGGTGCCGATGAGCTTGTGTTTCTCGACATAACAGCCAGTTTCGAGGGGCGCAAGACCTTTACCGATATGGTGGAGCGTGTGGCTCGCGAGATAAATATACCGTTCACGGTAGGTGGAGGCATAAACGAATTGAAAGACGTGGAGCGTCTCTTGTATGCCGGAGCCGACAAAGTGAGTATAAACTCGGCCGCATTGCGCAATCCGAATCTTATAAATGAGATAACAAGTCATTTCGGCTCGCAGGTCTGTGTGTGCGCCATTGATGCCCGATTGGACGATGATGGCTGGTACTGCTACATGAAAGGCGGTCGCGAACGCACAGAGAAAGGCTTGTTCGATTGGGCACGTGAAGTTGCAGACCGCGGCGCGGGCGAGATACTTTTTACGAGTATGAATCACGACGGAGTGAAACAGGGCTTCGCAAACGATGCTCTTGCGGAACTTGCCGATGAACTTTCGATACCGATAATAGCCAGTGGCGGAGCCGGAACAATGGAGCATTTCCGCGATGTTTTCGTGAAAGGAAAGGCCGATGCGGCCCTTGCTGCCAGTGTGTTCCATTTCGGAGAGATTGCCATACCGGCTCTTAAAGACTATCTGAAAGCGGAAGGCGTGAACGTGAGAAGTGTATAATAAGAGGAAATAAACAAGAATTATGGAAATAGATTTTGATAAAATGAACGGCCTTGTTCCCGCCATCGTGCAGGATGCGGTTACAAAAAACGTCCTTATGCTGGGCTTTATGAACAAGGAGGCGTATGATAAAACGGTTGAGACAAAGAAGGTAACTTTCTGGAGCAGAAGCAGAAACACTCTTTGGACAAAAGGCGAGACATCGGGAAACTATCTAAATCTTGTAAGCATAGAGAACGATTGCGACAAGGATACATTGCTCGTGAAGGTGCATCCGGACGGTCCTACTTGCCATACCGGTACCGATACTTGCTGGGGAGAGGATAACACGGCCAATCCGTTACTCTTCCTTACCGAACTTCAGGACTTCATAGAGAAGCGTCATGAGGAGATGCCTGAAGGCTCATATACGACGAGCCTGTTTAAGGATGGCCTGAACCGAATGGCTCAGAAAGTGGGCGAGGAGGCTCTTGAGGCTGTTATCGAGGCTGTGAACGGTACAGACGAACGTCTTATTTATGAGGCTTCGGATATGTTCTATCATCTTATCGTACTGCTTACGAGCAAAGGATTGCGCATAGAGGATGTAGCAAAAGAACTCATGGTGCGCCACAATCCGGGTTGGCAAAAGCATTGATATTGTGGATATACAGGATATTCTTTAGCAGAAGTATATTAAATTATAAATCGTTATGCTGATAGATTATAAGAACGTAAACGTGTATCAGGAAGATAAATGCATCCTTACGGGTGTTGATTTCCATGTAGACGAGGGTGAGTTCGTATATATAATAGGTAAGGTCGGCTCGGGAAAGAGCTCTCTATTGAAGACCTTTTATTGCGAGCTTGACATAGATAAGGAGGATGCTGATAAGGCTGAGGTTTTGGGATATAGCCTTTTGCCATTGAAGAGAAGCAAGATTCCTGCATTGCGCAAGCAACTTGGAATAATATTTCAGGACTTTCAGCTCTTACACGATAGGACGGTGCTGAAGAATTTGCAGTTTGTGCTGCACGCCACCGGCTGGAAAAACAAGCAGGAAGTTAATGCTCGCATTGACGAAGTGCTTGAGCAGGTGGGCATGATGGATAAGAAAGATAAGATGCCTCACGAGCTGTCCGGAGGTGAGCAGCAACGTATTGCCATAGCGCGTGCATTACTCAACAAACCGAAGATAATCATCGCAGACGAGCCGACGGGTAATCTTGACCCCGAAACGGCCAATTATATAGTATGTCTTTTGCGTGATATTTGCCATACAGGTACGGCTGTGATAATGACAACCCACAATGTGCAGTTGCTTGATAAGTATCAGGGCGTAGTGTATAAATGTAAGGACGGACACATATATGATGTTACAGGGGAGTATCAGAATGCTAAAGAGTTTGAAGACTGATAGCTTTCTCCGCCTGACATATATTAAAATATAACGGAAAATATAGGAATAAAAAGGATAAAGATTATGAAAGTAATGAAATTCGGAGGTACTTCTGTCGGCTCACCGGAGCGCATGAAGAATGTATCCTCATTGATTACAAAGTCGGGAGAACCGACATTCGTAGTGCTTTCTGCAATGAGTGGCACGACAAATTCGCTTGTTGAAATCTCAAATTACCTCTACCGAAAGAACCCGGAGGGCGCAAATGAGGTAATCAATGCCTTAGAGAAGAAATATCTTGCTCATGTCGAGGAGCTTTATTCTACGGAAGAATACAAAGAGAAAACCCGTCAGTTCCTACGTGAAGAGTTTAGTTATCTGCGCACGTTCACAAAAGACTTGTTTACGAGCTTTGAGGAAAAAAGCGTTGTCGCACAAGGAGAGATTATCAGTACCAATATGGTTGTGAATTATTTGCAGGAGTGTGGCATTAAGGCCGTTCTTCTTTCTGCATTGGATTTCATGCGTACTGACAAAAACTCAGAGCCGGATCCACAATATATTAAGGAGAAACTTAACAATGTGATGGCCGATAATGAAGGTTATCAGATATATATTACGCAGGGATTCATCTGTCGTAATGCATACGGAGAGATTGATAACTTGCAGCGTGGAGGTTCTGATTATACCGCTTCTCTTATCGGTGCTGCCATTAATGCTGAGGAGATTCAAATCTGGACAGATATAGACGGAATGCACAATAACGACCCGCGTGTCGTAGAAAAAACCGAGGCCGTGCGTCAGTTGAACTTTGAGGAGGCTGCCGAGCTTGCATATTTTGGAGCGAAGATTCTTCATCCTACGTGTGTTCAACCAGCTAAATATGCCGGCATACCGGTGCGCTTGAAGAATACAATGGACCCAGACGCAGACGGAACGATTATCGATAACGTGATTGTCCGTGGCAAGATCAAGGCTGTTGCGGCTAAAGATAACATTACGGCGATAAAGATTAAGTCGAGCCGTATGCTTCTTGCTACCGGTTTCTTGCGCAAGGTGTTCGAGATATTCGAGAGCTATCAGACTCCTATTGATATGATTGCGACATCCGAAGTGGGTGTTTCGATGAGTATTGATAATGACTCTCACCTTAACGAAATCGTTGATGAGTTGAAAAAGTACGGTACCGTAACTGTCGATGCTAATATGTGTATCGTCTGCGTAGTTGGCGACCTTGATTGGAGCAACCTCGGTTTTGAGACTCTTGCAACGGATGCAATGAAGAATATTCCGGTGAGAATGATTAGTTACGGAGGCAGCAACTACAACATCTCTTTCCTTATTAAGGAGAGCGACAAGAAGCAGGCTCTTCAGAATTTGAGCAATGTATTGTTCAAATAATAGGTGAGATAAAGGAATATAATGACAATATAAAAGAGTAGGGTGGTGGTGGCAATTCTTGTGAAGTTGCGCTGTAAACTCTACTCTTAATACACATAATACAAACAATACAAACATGAAAGGTATATTCCCGATAGACAAATTCGAGCAAGTCGAGACACCGTTCTATTATTACGATACTGATTTGCTTAGGGAAACTTTGAGAGAAATAAATAGAGAAGCGGGCAAGCATGAAGGCTTTGTTGTGCATTATGCCGTAAAAGCTAATGCCAATCCCAAGATTCTTAATATTATTTGTCAGGCCGGACTTGGGGCCGATTGTGTGAGTGGAGGGGAAATCCGCAGGTGTATAGAGACCGGTTTTTCGCCTTCCAAGATAGTATATGCGGGAGTAGGCAAAAGCGATTGGGAGATTAACTTGGGTTTGGATAAGAATATCTTCTGCTTTAATGTAGAGAGTGTGCCTGAGCTGGAGGTTATAAATGAGCTTGCTGCGGCAAAGAATAAAGTCGCAAATGTTTGTTTCCGAATTAATCCTGACGTGGGAGCGCATACACACGCCAAGATAACTACGGGACTTGCAGAGAACAAATTCGGCATAGCTATGCGTGATATGGAGGACATCATCAATAGGGCAGCCTCTCTGAAGAATGTGAAATATATAGGTTTGCATTTCCATATCGGTTCTCAGATTCTTGAGATGAATGACTTTATAGCCCTCTGTAACCGCATTAATGAAATACAGGAACTCTTTGATAATCACCACATTAAGATTGAGAATATAAATGTTGGTGGTGGTCTTGGCATTGATTATGCGCATCCTAACCGTGTTCCTGTTCCCGATTTTAAGTCTTACTTTGATGCATACGCAACTCATTTGAAGTTGCGTGAGGGGCAGAAGTTGCACTTTGAACTCGGCCGTTCTGTTGTCGGTCAGATGGGAACACTTATCACAAAGACCCTTTATGTGAAGCAAGGAGCCGCAAAACAGTTTGCCATTGTCGATGCCGGAATGACAGACCTTATTCGTCCGGCCTTGTATCAAGCATACCATAAGATTGAAAACATCTCAAGTGAAGAGGCTCCTGAAGCATACGATGTTGTTGGCCCAATATGTGAATCAAGCGATGTTTTTGCCAAGTCGGTGGATTTGAATAAGGTGAAGCGTGGCGATTTCCTTGCCATTCGCTCAGCCGGAGCATACGGAGAGATTATGGCGAGCCAATACAACTGCCGCACGCTGCCCCAGGGATATATAAAAGAGGATTTATAAGTAATGATACAGATAGACAACATAACGATAATTGCGGCTTCTCTGCTTGTGATTTTGGCTGTCGTAACACCTTTGGTCAATGTGTTTTTCCGCAAGCTGGATATTGCAGGGACTGCTGCAACGGATGTTGTAGAGGCCGATACAGCGACTTCGTTACCGCCCGTTAGTATTGTCATGATGGCACATGGCAATCCTGAAGAGTTAGAACGGAATCTGCCTTTGTATCTATCTTTGGACTATTCGCCGGGCTTTGAAGTCATTGTCGTTGCGTGGAAAGGCGACTTGGATACAGAGGATGTATTGAAGCGTTATGCCGACAATCCACATCTTTATACCACTTTCATACCCGCGTCTTCGCGCTATATGAGTCGCAAGAAGCTCGCTGTAACATTGGGTGTGAAAGCCGCAAAGAATGAATGGATTATCCTTACCGAACCAGAATGCGCTCCCCGTTCGGAGAAATGGCTGCAGATAATGGCGCGGAATTGTTCAGAAACCGTGGATATGGTGGTTGGCTATACCGCTTACGCCGAGACAACTCCGGGTTACAGGTGTTTCGAACGTCTGAATACCGAGCTTTATCTTATGCGTGAGACATTGCGGGGGCACGCCTATCGTACGGAAAGCAATAATCTGATGTTCCGCAAGAGTATGTTTCTCGGAGGCGATGGTTATCGTGGCAACCTGAAATATTTGCGTGGCGAATATGATTTTATGGTGAACAAATATGCGCGTAAAGATAATGTTGTGCTTGAACTGGATGCTGACGGCTGGACAATAGAGCAAGAACCGACAGACAAAGAGTGGCGCAACAAACACCTTTTTCATATAGAAAACCGCAAACATCTTTTGCGTTCCGCATCTTGTCGTGCACTTTATAATGTTGACCAGACGCTGATGCACGTTAATTATCTTCTTATTCTTATTGCTATTTCATGGTCCATACCAACCGGGCGATGGATTCTGACGGGCGTTGCCGTTGCTGCTTTGATATATACAATAGTGGCACGCACGGTGATTGCTGGTAAGAAGTTGCGCACTTTCGAGATAGAAATCTCCCCGATGCTGATAGTTCCGTATGAGATAAGTATGGTATGGCACCGTCTTGGTTATATGCTGAAATACATGAAAGCAGATAAAACCGATTTTATAAGTCATAAGATTTAATGAAAGTATTGCATTACATACCGGCCATAAAGGTTGACGACTTGGTTTCTGACTATGTGAAAACCTTGGCATCCTCGATGAAAAACATTGCGGAAGTGCATATTGTAACCTCAAAAGAGAATGTGGCAAAGACCTTGAAAACCATTAATCCCGACATCGTCCATATACATTCATGTTGGGATTATGCCACTACGAAGGTTATAAAGACGGTAGCCGACTGTGGCGTGGCTGTTGTCTTGTCGCCACATAACGGTCTGGAGCCTTACACAATGAAGAACGAGCAGCGTATTACGAAGCAGGTAAAGCAGGCTGCATACCAGTATCGTGCAGTGGCTAATGCTGATGCGTTGATAGCCACATCAACTTTTGAATACGACAGTCTTGTTGCTTTAGGCTGGAACAAGCACGTGGGCATGGTGCTTTCGCCTATTCTTAACAGAAATGTTACTGCGCCTCAAATGGCAGAAAGCGCATTTGCATACTATAACAAAATACTCGACACCCGTTATTTTCTTAGAATGGCATCCATAGAGAAAGAAGCTGTCTGCCATTTGCTGCATACGAGTAAGACGCGCAATAGCTTTTTCTCCCGTATCACCGAAGAACACCTGCAACAGATGCGCTCTTTAGGTTACGAGCAGTGGCGTAGGATACTTATGTATGCCGACGATGAGGGCGTGAGGCCGCTTATAGACACTGCGATAAGAACTTTGAGACTCAATATTCCACAAATTGACACTCAATCAATTGACCGATATAAGATTGGAAAAGATAAAGATACGGAACCACTTGAACGCACAAAACTGTTGGGTGGCAGCAGTTCTGTAGCGGACAAGCTTGCCGATGAGATATGCGAGGGTGAGGAATTGCTTAGAACAATCACGGTCATGGTGCTGAATATACGCTACCATTTACGGGCCAAAACACTGAGCATACGTCATATAGCGGACTGGTATGACGTGATTCGGTATGAAGATTATGATGAAGATCGGCTTGTAAAGGTGCTAAAGAGAGTCCGTGTTAAGAAGTTGGCAACCAGGCTCTTGCAGTTGGAGAAAGAGTATTTGTATCTCACCGAAGGCTTCTTGCCGTTACCACCACTTGATGACAACGGTACACAAGCAATAAGAAATATCTTGTTGCACTGACACCAAACCTATAATACTTGAATAACAACAAATCAAAAAATAAAGGAGAACTAACTTATGACTAAGCATTATGACTTTAGAAGCGATGAGAGATATTTGCGTTTGCTTTCCTTGTCATTCCCCAATGTGGCAGAGGCAAGTAAGGAAATCATCAATTTGCAGGCCATTCTAAACCTTCCGAAAGGCACAGAACACTTTCTTGCCGATATTCACGGTGAGCATGAGGCTTTTCGCCATATCTTGAAAAACGCATCGGGCAATATCCGCCGAAAGGTGGACGAACTCTTTGGCAATAGCATACGCGAAGTGGAAAAGCGCAATCTCTGCACTTTGATTTACTATCCGGAGCAAAAACTCGAATTAGTGAAGCAATCCGAGCCCGACATCAATGACTGGTATCAGACAGCAATCAATCAACTTGTGTGTGTATGCCGCGAAGTTTCAAGCAAATACACACGTTCTAAAGTACACAAGGCCTTGCCCCGTGATTTCAGTTATATCATTCAGGAGTTGCTTCATGAGCGCACGGAAGATAAGGACAAGACCGATTATGTGAGTGCCATCATAGATACCATAATCTCTACCGGACGTGCTGATGACTTCATAATAGCCATCTCAACGGTTATACAGCGGCTGATAATCGACCAGTTGCACATTCTCGGCGATGTGTATGACCGTGGTCCGGGCGCGCATATCATAATGGACACCCTCTGCGGATATAAAGATTGGGATATACAGTGGGGCAACCACGACATTCTGTGGATGGGTGCGAGTGCCGGAAACGACGCTTGTATCTGTAATGTCATAAGAATCGCGTTGCGGTATGCCAATATGCTGACTCTCGAAGAAGGCTATGGCATAAACCTGATGCACCTTGCGACGTTTGCAATGGATGTATACGCTGACGACCCGTGTACTGAGTTCTTGCCAAAAGTGCTGGGCGAAGACCAGTTGACCGAGAAGAACCGCATTCTGATAGCACGTATGCACAAAGCCATATCTGTATTGCAATTTAAGCTCGAAGCGCAAATCTTTCATCGTAACCCGTTATGGAATATGGAGAATAGGGATATGTTGGGTGCGATAGATTATACCGGTGGCACGTGCATGGTTGACGGGAAGAAATATAAGATGCAGTCATGTAATTTCCCGACCATAAATCCTGATAATCCCGATGAACTCAGTGCTGAGGAAAAACAGGTGATGTCTAAGCTGCGCCATTCGTTTCTTGTCAGTGAAAAGTTGCATAAACACGTGCGCGCCCTATTGCGTCACGGTTGTATGTATGCCGTCTACAACAGCAATTTGCTCTATCACGCATCCATTCCGCTTAATGCCGACGGCACGTTCAAGGAAGTCGAGATTTTCCCCGGCCGGAAATTTGGCGGAAAGGAACTCATGCACAATATCGGAATGCTCATTCGTAGTGCTTTCCAAAGCGATAGTTTGCCGGATGAGCGCCGTTATGCGATAGATTATTTCCTATATTTATGGTGCGGCAAGGACAGTCCGTTGTTTGATAAGTCTAAGATGGCAACCTTCGAGCGTTATTTCATAAGCGACAAGGAGACTCATCATGAGGAGAAAGGCAACTACTTCAAGTTGCGCAACGATGAAAATATTGCTGGCATGATATTGACCGCTTTTGGCGTGGATTCCCCCAACCGCCATATCATCAACGGTCATGTGCCGGTCCATGTAGTAAAAGGAGAGAGTCCGATACGTGCCAATGGCAAACTAATGGTCATAGATGGCGGCTTTGCAGAGCCGTATCACAAGGAGACAGGAATAGCCGGATATACACTTGTTTATCACAGTCGTGGTTTCCAACTTGTGCAACATGAGCCGTTTACGAGTGCTGTCGAAGCCATACAGAAAGGTACGGATATAAAAAGCACCACGCAGATTGTTGAGATGTCCCAGCGTCGTATGCGTGTTGCCGATACAGATAAGGGTGCGGAAATACGTGAGCAGATAGCCGGATTGCAGGCTTTGCTCCATGCTTACCGTCATGGAATAATCAAAGAAATCGACCGCAAAGGAGCTATAACAGACTAATAATTTTATTGAGGTACTGACTGAAGAGCGTTAAGGTACTGACTGAACTGCGTTAAGGTACTGACTGAAGAGCGTTGAGGTACTGACTAAACTGCGTTAAGGTACTGACTGAACAGTGTTAAGGTACTGACTGAATAGCGTTGAGGTACTGACTGAAGGACGTTAAGGTACTCACTTAAGGACGTTAAAGTACTCACTTAAGAGCATAGAAAAAGGTGCTGTGTCAAAATAGGCGCAGCCTCTTTTTTTTTATATGGTGTAAAACATA
>ENA-ORRE01000122-ORRE01000122.1-human-gut-metagenome-genome-assembly--contig:-NODE-122-length-60268-cov-39.757395_pt1 | contig 60268 bp, 51 predicted proteins | sample MGYA00242171_ERZ509126 | MGnify/ENA primary metagenome ERZ509126 (study PRJEB26280, sample SAMEA2338648) | human gut metagenome | biome: human gut; feature: human-associated habitat; material: faeces... | reverse complement strand
CTCAAAGCACTAAAAAAGAGGCTGCGCCGTAAAAACTTAATTACGACACAGCCCCCTTGTCTTATGCTTTACTTTATGCCTTGAAAATAAAGTGCGTTAGAATATGGATACTTTAATTATCCAAATTCTTCAAATAGATTGTCATGAAAAATTTCATTCATCATCGAAAGGGGTATCAACTACGCTATTCTTGAGCTTTAAGATGCCTTTAATTGTATGTCTTTCGCCATTTTTCTCTATCGTTAATGAGTCTATGGAGATTTCTATTTCGGTCTTACCAATGGATAAAATCTTAATACTACCTTGTATAACATCCCCCCATGAATTATAAGGTATACCAAAAGAATCTCTATTTCCAAAATGTCTTACATCTATTTCGTCAGAATCGAAGACTTGACCAACTTTAAATTCAGAAACTCTGGATTGAGGAAACCACAACTCAATGCAACGTGCATCGTCATATCCAAACATACTGCTTTTAGAAACCCAAATAGTCCACCACATTCCGCGACCGTTAGTCTGCTCTATGAAGCTTAAAGTTCCATTTGAGCCATAGACTTCGGTATAATATGATTCACCATCAATGATTACCGTTCCAGACTCATTGCCAGAACCATCGCCCCCATCATCTTCGTCATCATCACTACTACAAGCTGTAAAACTCAATGCCACAACTGCCATTGCAAGCATCATAAATATTGAATATATCTTTTTCATAATTTGAAGTGTTAGGCTGTGCTCATTATAAATAATAAGCACAGTCATTATGTTGATTATTATAAAGTAAATGTTATTCCTGCACCGATTATAGCGGTATTAGCTCCACTAACAGTTTGGTATTTCAATTCTGCACCAATGCGGATTCTGTCTGATAGCTTGTACTGAATACCTCCACCGATATTGAAGCCAATGCTACTGTCTTTTAACTCATTGGAGACATCCATGTCATACGGATAATCTTCGATTTCTTCATTGTCAAACTCAATAATATTTTCTTGTTTCCAAGATGTATAGTTGATACCAACAAGAGGATAAACAGTTACTTTGTCTGACAAGTTAAAGAGATAATGCCCATTCACATTCACGTCAAACATCGAGAAACCGTCTGTTTTTAGATAATAATCGCCAACAGCTTCTAAGCGGATATTGTCAGTAACGTTGTACTGATATTTAGCTCCAAAACCTATATTTTGGGCATCTGTACCATATAATACATGTGCTCCAACTGCTTGCTCTCCTTTCTGTGCGAACGCGCCAACACTAACTAACGCAACGCACAAAGTCAAAAATAATTTTTTCATTGTCGTCTTTGTTTGTTTTTAAATAAATGTTTTGATTTTGTGTAAGTCCATAGCTGAGTGTAGACAATAAAAAACGTGGACTAATAACTTCGTCTACGTTTCGGAGGTATCGCCAAACACCATTGCACCATATACGAGTAAAAGCCCACGCCAAAGGCGTGAGCGTCTTCACTTTTACTCTTGGTGCTTCTTCTAAATTGGCGATTTTTCCGAAACAAGAATATAAGCTAACGCTTCTTTATCTTAATGTCTTTTGTTTGTTCTGTTACATAGGCTTAGTTCTATTATGTTTGACACTGCAAAGATAAAAATAATTCTCTAATTGACAATACTGTCATTGTTATTTTTTTCGCATCCTGCAACAAACTCTTTTCGATACCCCAAACGTCGTGATGGCAATCTCTGTCGACTTTTGTCCAGTCACGTCTGATGGTCGTAATATTAATACAATGACATAATCAAGCCCATAAACAATGGGCTTATGCCTGCTACAAGAATTGAGTCAGATATATAGGAAGCAAAACGGTATCTTTATCTTTCTTGAAATCCTTTGTATAAATCAAGTATTTGTCCCGAACGCGATGTGAGAATTTTTTCACGAACTCGTCGATTGACGGGTGCGTATTATATCCACCGGATTTTACTTCCAAAGGACAAATCTTGTTTTCTCTGCTGATTAGGAAATCAATTTCATAGCTGTGGTTAGACGTTTCAGATGGGAATGTATAATAATAAAGCTCATCCCCGATGGCTTTTAGCGTCTGTGCCACCATGTTCTCATATATATATCCGAGGTTGGCTTCAAGTTTATTGTTCAGTAGTTTTTTGTAAATCTCGTTGTCGATAGCTTTTTTATCCTTAAAGATATGGGTTATAAATAAGCCGGTATCATTCATATATAATTTGAATTTCTCCAGATTCTTTGTTAATTGCATTCCGATGTTTGGGTCATCACAATGGTATGCCACGTTTACCATCATGCTGGCTTTCATATCTTCGAGTATGGGAAGGATATTTCCTGCACGTTGGTTTTCTATTATCGATGACACCTTGAAACGGCTTCCACCATGTGAGAGTTGTGCGGCCACATTGCTAAACATCATAGAAGCCCTGCCTGAGGTGTCAATTTTACGCATATCAGCTTCGTATAATGCAAGTATTGTCCGCTTCATTTCGTCAACGTGGGCAAAATTATTGCTTTCCAAATACTCGTTTATAGCCTGAGGCATACCGCCAATCAGCATATAGAGGCGGTAGTCGCGTAGCATTTGTCGGCATACGGCATCCCCCAGAGGCTGCTTGTTTATAAAGCTATTTCGTAAAAGCGGAACAGATATGGTGTCGCCGAGAGCCCATCTGAACTCCTCATAATCCATCGGAAACATTTCGATGATAGTCTCCTCACTTGGTATGACAATCCGTTCTGTGTATTTGCGAATCCCTATTAGAGAGCCGGTTTCTATATAGTCATAACGGCCGTCTGCAACCAAATGCTTTATAGTCTGCCGTGCCAACGGTACAAGCTGCACTTCGTCGAATATAATGACAGAGTTGCGTTCATGTAGTTCTACCTTATAAATCATTTGCAACTGCAAGAACAGGAAGTTAAGGTCTGATATGTCATTGAAAAGTTCCTGTGTATGTTTGGACGCTTTCGAGAAATCAATCAGAATGTATGATTTATATTCTTTGCGCGCAAACTCTTCTGCAATCGTAGATTTGCCTACACGGCGAGCACCCTTAATCAATAAGGCTCTTTTCCCGTTGGCACTTTCTTTCCATGCCAACATCTGGTTGTATATCTTGCGCTTAAATGTCTTCATATTGCAAAATCCCCTATCTTATACGCCACAAAAATAGCAAAATCTATTGATACAACCAAATATATTTCTGCAAAATCCCCAATTTCAAATGACGTAATATCTGCAAAATCCCCAATTTTAAATGACGTAATATCTGCAAAATCCCCTATTTTGATTAAAGCTGGCAAAGCTATTTCTTTGTTTTGGGCGCAACAGGTTGATGGCCTACATTTTTGTATGGGGATGCTGAAGAATGGGGAACTGCGCCTGAAGGTTGAGGCCAGTGGCCGATTCTACGACTTCTATTACGCCGAGGGCGATGCCGACTGGCAACTGCTTGCAAAGGGTGTCGACGCGATAAACCTCAGTACGCGGCGCGCGAATGGCTTCATTGGAGCGGTGATAGGGCTATATGCCACATCCGGACGGCTGCAACCGGCTACCGTATTCGACTGATTGGCGTCGTTTCTTATGACTCAGGAAATTATCAAGGGCGAAGACAAAAGCAGTCTTCGCCCTTTTTTTGCCTTTATAATTATAGTTTTCCGCACTCTAATACCCATTGCTTTTCTTGTCCTTGATACTGTCAAAAATTTTTACAAATGCCTTCTGAAAACTCGCCGTATTTTCTTTGAAATCTTCTTCGCTTGCAAATATCGCAAAATACGGCATTTTAAGCTATTTGGGGTTAAAATGCTGATAATCAGTGGTTTATCTCGTTGTTTGGCGAAAATGGCCGTTTTAAGAGGCAAAATAGACCTCATTAGAATGCAACGGAGGCTCCGTTAGACGCTAACGGAGCCACTTTTGGACTTCAACGGAGCCTCCGTTGCACTCCAAAATGGCCTAAAACGGAATGCAAAAGTGCCACTTTTGAAAGCTAACAAACGTTAAATCGGGAGAAAACGGGATTTTTCGGCGTTTTGGCGGACGGCAAAATTCGATGAAAAACGAGGCGGATTTTTTCTAACGGAGGCACTTTTGGAATTTTGAGTTGGGAATTTTGAGTTTTGAGTTGGGATTTTTGAGGTCGAAAAATGGTTGGAAATTAGTAACGAGACCTATATTTAACTTCCGTTAACTCGCAAGAGTCAACTTTCCGAGAGGGTGATTTTTGACCAAAAATCTTTACAAAATAAAGCCCCGGCAAGCTCAGAAAACAGCTTTGCCGGGGCATGATATTTGTGATGTGAAATTAATTCGGATTTACATTTTTATTACCGTGTCATAACCTTCCATGTGCGTCCGTCCTGTCGGATAATCACAATGGCCTCGTCGCCGACGGATTCCAGTCGGCTGCCATTGATGGAGTAGACCTCATACGGGCGCGTAAAGTCGGGCCTGTCTGACTTCTCTACCGATGGAGTGGTGATGCCGGTAGACTTCTTTGTGCCTGTTATCGAGATGTTCTTTATCTCCCATGTGCAGGCGACTGAGCTTGTTGACGTGTATCGGAAGCCTATCTTTATCTTCTTTCCGGAGAACGCATTAAGTGGGATGTCGCCGGATTTGTTGAAGCTCCACGACGTGCCCGCAGGCCATGTGATGCCCGACAGCTTAGTGTTTACGCCCTCGCACGCAACCTCCACGGAGAGGATGTCGGCCGGACTCGATGGAGATGCAAAGTTTACGGCGTGAGTAAATGTGAGGTCTATGTCCGTATATTCCGTCAGGTCAAACTCCGGAGTGTAGAGAACGGCCTCGGCAGCATTGCATTGGCTATTTTTATATGCTGTGCCTTTCCATCCGTATTGAGAGTCTAACGTCCATATCGGGGCTATGCCCGCAGACACATTGATGTTGGAGATGGAGCAACTGCCTTCGCCCTGCGTGAAGTCCGTGCAGTAGATGTCATGCTCCGTCGGCGTTGTCGTACCGTTGTTGTAGTCGGTCGACTTTACAGTCTTGCTGACGTCGAAGGCATAATCGATGCTGTCGCCCCAAATATATTCCATCAGATTGGGGAAATCTACGAACGGGTTGCGGTTGCCTTGTATCTTCGCCACCGCATCGTTGCGTTTTATCTCTATCTCGTCGGGCTTGTCGGCCTTAGCCCATTTTATATATAAGGTGTAGGCCCACGGTTTAAGAGTGGGGTAGTTGCCCTGCTGTAATATATTCGCATCTTGCCCACCTTTCCACGTTAAGTCCTGATATGCCGTCGCCATATACATATATCCGCGTGCGAAATCGCCCTTCCATTTGTCGGCAGGCTCCCAAAGCTGATAGCCGTTGTTTCCCTTTCCAATCTTTGTACAACCGTTATTAGTCTTTACGTCTGTTACTTCGCCCATCGGATAGTTCGATTTCGAGCTGTTTATATTTTTCTCACATGGCATCAGGTTGTATAAATCCTTGTACGCCTGATTTTCGCTTCCGCCCCACCAGCTCTTCGGGAACGAGTGTTCTATGTTCATTCCGCTTACCGACGAGCCTTTGCTTCCGAAGTAGCGGGTGTCGTTGCTGTACCGGTCTATCACCACGTTGTCGTCAGTCCGGTCGGTGGAGTAGAACCCCTCCCACGTGTGTCCCGCTCCCGAGCCGTAGTCGAGAACCTTTGCGTTCTTTATGATTTCATGCACGGCGGTTTTCAACGCAGCTCCTTTCTTGCCGTTCAGCGAAGCGTAATAGCCCTCCGGGATTTGTGCCATTGCAGCCTGAACCACGGCGATTGCCGCGATAAAGGCAATAGTTCTGTAATTCATTTTCTTCATAGCATTTATTTTTTATATTGCTGTCCGTTAAAACTTTTTTGAGCATTCAACGAATTAGGGCTGACATTTCTCACGAGGTATCAGTCCTTTTGGTTATCTTTGCCTTTGCAAACAAATATAACCATGAGCAAAGATAGTCATTTTACCGGACAGCCGGTGTATAGTCTGGTGTTAAAGTTGCTTGACAAGGAGAAAATTCTTAAAATTAGCCGCGAAACGAAGGGAAGCGAGGCTTATGTTAAGCGTTTTGACGGATACCGACACCTTGTCGTGATGCTGTTCGGTATCCTCAAACACTTTGATTCCCTGCGTGAACTCGAGATAGGGATAAAGACAGAGGCGCATAAGCTCAGACACTTCAGTATGGACTATTTGGTCAGGCGTAGTACGCTGGCAGAGGCAAACATACGACTGTATACGCATACCTTTTGGAGAAGTACGCCAGGTTTTTAGCGGACAGCCGCCCACCCAAGTCTTATAAGGGTCAGCCCCACGAGCCTAAGGACTGGGAAAAACTGCTCTATATGATGGATTCCACCACAATCACCCTCTTTGACAACATACTCAAAGGTGTCGGGCGGCATCCGAAATCAGGCAAGAAGAAGGGCGGGATGAAAGTACACACTGTGATGAAGTATCATGTAGGCGTTCCGATGGTGGCGCAGCTCACATCTGCAGCCAAACATGACCACTACCTGCTAGTGTCAACGCCATACAGATACAGACTTGGGTGGTCCCAAGGACAGTTACGGACTATCCTTTATTGCCGTATATGTGGATGCTACAGGCGAAATCATCAATGTCACGTCCCGTTGGAACACACTACAGGAAGATGATTATTTCCTGATCGTGGATGAACTGAAGCAACTATTGGGCGTCGATTTCAGCAAACTCCAATAGAATAGAAACAAAGCCGAGGTTATTTCAACAAGAATAGCCTCGGCTTTCTGACTAACTGATTACGCTCATTCAGCAATGAAGCATTAGAGTACACAATACCATCCTGTTTCAGCGTGCCATAACTCTCATGGGCATGTCCGAAAAGATGGTATCGTGGCTTTATATCCAGAATTCGGTTTCGCAATGGAGCATTGCCCCAATGGGTACCAGCAGACTTGTCGAGTATCATGACAGGCGGTTCATGCGTAATCACGACATCAACTTCATCTGGTATCAGTTCTTCTGGATGATTGTAGGTCAGCCCGAAGAATTTCACTCCATCTATCTCAATGCCACTATCTTGCAGGAAATACACGTTGGAAGGCAAATCCTCAATCCCCTCCGCACCCCATAGGCAAAGGTCGTGGTTGCCTGTAACGAATATCTTGTGGGGATAAGACAGTTCGATATACCAGTTCAAGAAGTCAAGCACTTCCGCTTCCGTACCGTTGTGGCTGATGTCACCACTATGCACGATGACATCAGCCTCTGGCATATCCTTTATCTGCCGATGCAGTCCATGAGTGTCAGACAGATGTATAACCTTCATAGTACTCATACTTTTCTTTCAACTTGGGATTTCTGTCATTCCCTCTGGCAGCACCAACTCTTCAATGGGACAATCGATGAAAGTGTTAACCACCATGCGCCTTAGTGTACTCGGCAGAAATATCTTGCGCAGACGCTTTTCCTCAATCCAAAGGAACGCAAAGTCAATCGCCTCCACACCTTCTGGTATCGTATATTCTTCACAGCGGAATCGCTCGCTGTCGATGTGTTTGAGCACCTTTCCGTCGCCACTATATGTAACGCCCCACTGATCTGTATAGTCCTTGCTTGTCATATAGATAAAGATTGGCCGTCGTGCAACCTGACAATATTAAACTCGTCGCCGAACAGCCTGGCAAATTCCTCTGGGCTGTCTGTATGAATAGGGATGATGCCCTTAGGTTGGAGCATACGGAAGAACTCTCGCAGGTCATTCATGTCGATATGACCGCTGGTGTGCATATAGCTGTATTCACCATCCAATGAGCGAGCAAGGCTTTCATTATATGCATCGGTGCCCTCCTTGACATATCCCCTCCACATGGACAGCACTTTCATCTTCTTGCAAGGAATCTGTTCAAGCAGATTGTCGAATCGCTCATTGGAACGGGCAATAATCGCGTACCCATGCTTCTCAAGAAACTCTTTGAAACCGTCACTCACAAAGAATCGTTCCCGATCATACTTGTGATACATCAGAGCCTCCGGCTTATATCTTCCATATTGATAGAGAGAAGAGCGTGTCCACATGGACTTGCTGTTGACGATAATGTCCATGATTTTCTTCTGATACCCGTCCACGTAGAAAGGAAGACCAGCATCTAATGCTGCATGATACAAGGCGAAAAGCCTATCGATATTGGTAGATGACAGATAGACCACGCACGCCTTGTTTTCTTGGAACAATGAAACAAAGTCTTGTTGAAGTGCCGACTCCTTCTTGCTGGTAGCGCTCGGTCTTAAGATATTGGTTGCCTCGCATACAACATAGTCCACTTTGCCGACGTACTTCTCTATCATCTCTGTGAACCTTCCGCTCCTGAATCCATGTAGCCGGAAATCGCCTGTATGATAAGCCGATACGCCATCTGTCTCAATCTTGAAAGCGTATGCATCAAAAGCCGAATGGTCTACTGTCACTGGCATAATGCGAAATGGACCCAACAGAAACTCCTTGCCAGCCTTGAAGGTCTTTACCGCTGGCAATCGCTTAACCATTTCCTTGTGAATGGGGCTTACGCCTTTGAGGTGGTCAGACAATACCATCTGTATTTCACGAGTTACCTCACCCATGTATATGGGCAGAGCCTCTGGCAGTTTGGTTATACTGCCGATGTGGTCGCCGTGATAATGGGTGACGAGTAGCGCACTCCTTGACATGTCACCATACGTCAAGCCCTCGACCTGCAGATCTCCTGTCTTTGGGCCGCCAGGCAGTTCCTCACCGTAATCGACGAACAAGTGGTAGCCATTACATTCGTATTCTGTGACGCAGCCGCCTATCTGGTCTGAGCCACGATGGATCGTTATCTTCATAGAACTCCGATTAGTTTTCCTTTCTCATCACAAGTATACAGAGCAATGTCTTTCCCGACAGCATCTCTAACAATATTGAATCTCTTCTTGGCTTCTTTAGATGCATTTCCACCCACTACAACAGCAGGAAAAATCTTCCCTGATAGTGCTGTTGGAACGGGCCATTTAGGTTTCAATATACCCATATTGATTTTTTGAGTGACCATATTAATGACATTTCTATTGAAATCTTCAGAGTACCTTCTGGCATATTCCTTTGTCAAATCTTCGTATTTCCCTGCTTGAAGAGGACTAAGATAAATCTTTGTGGTATCTTCATGCCGTTTCAGCTCAAGCAGCATGATATCCCCTTGCCTTGTCAATCCAACGAAATCGCATTCAGTTCCTGACTGTTTAATGTTTTTGCAGTATTCATACGTCTCTGAGAGTGAGCGAATGATACCATCGTACTTCTTTATAATAGGACTGGAAATTGTCTCTTTCGCTTTTTCATCATTATAACCCAAAACAAACTCCTTGTCTATTATGATGAAATCATCCTCAGGCTCACAAAATAAAGAATATCTGCGAGATATGAGGTTTTGATAATATCCTTCCTTCTTCTTGCCGTCCGCGCCAATGTAATAGCGGCCAAGCGTTCCATCTTTTTGTATTAATCTTAGTAGCGTAGCCAACCCCCTTTTGTCAGGTTTTGTATAAAAAGAGGGATATAAAGCCATGTACTTAGGAGCAGCAAATATTTTCCCAGTTTCTTTTATTGTCAACACACGCCCCGTTCCTCGATAAACAGAGAACCAAGAATCATTTTCGTTTGACCCTGTTTGGAAATCCAATTCTGGGTTGGCAATAACTTCATCAATCAGCCATTTAAAGTCCTTTAAGATTATCGCTTCCAAGTTAGGACTCATTGCCCTGTCGTAGTAAATATCCTTTTTATTCTTCTTTTCCATAATTCTCTCTATTTTAAGTTTCCTTATTGTTGTTACCTGTCTTTCTGGCTCCAATGCCTCTATTTCCTCATAGTCATGCTTATAGCACCAAAGACTTCCGTCTGGGCCATACTGCACTGAGAGTTGCTTATTATTCTTGGCAGCACGCACCTGAAGAATGCCTGCTTCTATATGAGAGATGAACACGACATTCTCTTCACTTATCCACTCGCCATTATCGTTGCGAACCAAATGCCAACTGTTATCTTGGAATCTAAGCTGAAGGGTGCAGGGCCATTAGGCCCTACATTCCCTTCTTGATCAGTCGGCGAAAGCCGGTTTTCTGGCAGAGAATGAGCGTGATGCGAAGGTGGAAACGCAGTCGATGGTTCAGTTCGTAATACCATCCGTGGCTGTAGTCGAAGCAGTCGGTCACGCTGCGCTCCAGAAGCTCGTACTCGTCATCGGAAAGGTGTTCACCCTGTCGCATCCCCATCAGCAGATAGTACTCTGTGTGACCGCTGAATCTCGGCTGCTCGTGGAGCCAAATCGCAAAGAGGCTCAGAAATTCGTGGTCGCTCTCGTCCTCCTGTTTGAACTCGTAGGCGGTGCATTGTGAGCCAGGCTCCGTCAGATAGTTCGTAGTGTCATCACTCAGGATCTTGTGCCCTCTCACTTTCAGGCTGTCCAGATACAGCCTCATCGGTTGTTCAATCTTTCTTGTTAGCATAATTCTCTATACGAAAAAGAATTTTTTACATCGCCTTGTGTCCGAACACAGCACAAACAAATAAATATAATTTAACTTTTAAGTGGTAAATTTAAAAGATTAATGCAAAAGCGGCACTAAACTGAAATTGTTTCAGTACCGCCTTTTGTGGTATAAAGTTACTTCCTCATCAGTTTGATGTACCATTCTTCTTCCGGATAGAAACCCCAAAAGTGCTTGCCATCACCTCCTAAATCCCAGGGACTCATCACCTCGAAGGACTTGAAGGGAAGAAGATGGTTATCTCCCTGATGTAATAGCACATGCGCCTTGCGGCGAAACTTACGGCTACTCGCTTGCTTACCTTTCTTCTGCGACTTGCAGCAGCACCATGTGCTGACTGGCATTCGCTTCCTGCTTCTGCTCATTGTCTCGTAAATGTTATGAGACGACACGGATTATTGTCTCATGCCGTCCCGGTTAAACATTACGAGGCCGTAGTTTTAAGAATGTCCATATTCGTATTTCTATCTCTTTAGTTTTCTGCTTAATATCCCAACATAGCTGCTGGCGTTATCCCTAAAGTGACACAAAGCAGACGGGCAATTTTCAGCGTAGGCTCTGCCCTACCAGAAACATAGTCGCTGATACGGGAAGGACTTACGCCAATCTGCGTAGCCAACTGTTTCTGGCTCATATTCCTCTCGTTCAACGACAGTTGTATCAACTGGGCAACGGTAGGTTTTCCAATGGGATAGTGATCCTTTTCGTAATCTATAACTACGTCCGACATCATCGTCAACTCCACAGCATTGCGGTCGTTGGCAGGCGTATTGTCATCCACCATCGGCAGCAGTTCTTCTATCCGTGCCAATGCGAACTCATATTGCTCTTTGGTTATCTTTGCCATATTCGTACCTCCTATTTATTATACCGTTGAAACGTCAATCTTATCGTATTCACTATGCGTACCCACAAACCGGATGAATATATGTCCGATTGTGAACTTCACGACCACTACCAGACGATATTTATTGCCCCTGATGTCAAAGACATAATGTTGGTTGCCAACGTAGTCTGTCGAAGGGAAGTCTGCCTTTATGTCCGACAGATTCTTCCACTCTGCCTTCTCTGCGATGTCATACCATCGTTCAAGTGCAGCCTGAGCATCTCCATGTCCTTCCGAACTGTAGAACTCAACTAATCGTCTATGTGATACTATTCTCATTTCGGGTGCAAAATTACTAAAAAGTTTTGAATTTTAAAAGAATATTGTCGATTATTTTTGATTTTTAGAACTTTTCTCCTGGTTTTCTTTGTTATTCCGCAATTATTGCTTACCTTTGCACCGCATAATGCAGAACAGATGATGATACGCTTCTGAGCGGAGTGCGAGTTAGTGGAAGACCTGTCAAGGACTAAAGGGACGAGAATTATGACTTTCTTTCTTTTTCCCAATTTCATTTGTACGGTTCAAACCACAAAATGCAGACAATCAGCACCATATAGATGCATTATGTGGGAAATAGACTTTCCGAATAGGAAACTTTAGTAATTAATAATGACATTTCACTATGCAGATACTTCTCGCTAACGCAAAAATAATGTATGACAGGGCGGAGAAACCAGCTTTGTCCACTCCGCTCTTTCAATCAGTGGCCAACGAATTGGCTGCCGAGATGGCAATGATGGACATTGATGAGCTTGCCCACCAGTTGGATTGCAGCAGGAAGTTGGCTGCCGAGAATTGGAAACGCTATCATAACTTCCACTGTGTAAACTCCATGCCCGCCATCCTTGCCTATAACGGTCAGGCCTACAAGCATCTAAGGGCAAACACGCTCACGGACGAAGCCTTGATGTTCGGCCAGAAACATCTGTGGATTACCTGCTTCCTGTATGGACTGCTCAGACCCATGGATGCGATAGTACCTTACCGCATGGAGCATTGTGTCAGTTTGCTGGCAACAAACGGCAAACCTGTCAACCAGTATTGGAAAGGCAAACTGACTGGTGTACTGATTGACAGCGTGAAGGCAGACGATGGTATCTTAGTACATCTGTCCACCGAGGAATATGAGCATCTTTTTGACTGGAAACGGGTGATGGAGGAGGTCAAAGTCATCCATCCCTTGTTCTATGTCCGCCGGCCTGACGGAACACTTAAAATGCAGGCAGTATGGGCGAAGTCTTGTCGTGGAGCCATGGTAAAATATATTCTTGAAAACAGGATTTCCTCGCCGGAGCAACTAAAGGCTTTTTCATACGAAGGTTCAGAAAAGGCCTTCTCATATATTAAAAATATTATAACGGAATAGTAATGGAAGAGAAAATACCACAGCAATGGAGTAAATGCCTGCTGAAAGACGTGTCGTTCGTGAATCTCATGATGCGGCGTATATATAACGTCCTGATTGTAGCCAACCCGTATGATGCCTTTATGCTGGAGGACGACGGGCGCGTTGAGGAGAAGATTTATAACGAGTATATGGGGCTCGGACTGCGCTATCCGCCTATGTTCACGCAGGTCAGCACGACAGAGGAGGCCGCTAAGGTGCTCGAAACAACTAATATCGACCTCGTGATTTGTATGCCGGGTAATGCCGACAACGATGCTTTCGACGTGGCACGTGCCGTGAAAGCCGACTTCCCCGACATCCCCTGCGTGGTGCTTACGCCATTCTCGCACGGCATCACCAAGCGGATGGAACACGAAGACCTGTCTATTTTCGATTATGTTTTCTGCTGGTTGGGCAACACCAACCTCATCCTTTCCATCATAAAACTTATTGAGGATAAGATGAACATAGAGCACGACATCGCCGAAGCGGGCGTGCAGATGATTCTTCTCGTGGAAGACAGTATCCGGTTCTACTCCTCCATACTTCCCAACCTGTATGGCTATCTGCTTCTCCAGAGCCAGCGTTTCTCCACCGAAGCTCTCAACCGCCATGCTGCCACGATGCGTATGCGAGGCAGGCCAAAGGTGGTGCTCGCCCGAAACTATGAGGAGGCTATGGCCCTTTATGAGAAATATGCCGACAATACGTTGGGCGTTATCAGCGACGCGCGCTATCCTGTGAACGGTGTGAAGGACCCGGAGGCGGGCTTCAGGCTGTTGCGCGAAATCAGGAAACGCGATGAATACATCCCGCTGATAATGCAGAGTGCCGAGACCGTGAATAGGGAAAAAGCCGAGGCGGAGCATTTCCGTTTTGTAGACAAGAATTCGAAGACGATGAATCTCGACCTGCGCAAGATTATGGAGGAGCACATGGGATTCGGCGATTTCATCTTCCGCGACCCCAAGACGCATGAGGAGGTGATGCGGGTGAGTACGCTCAAGGAGCTTCAGGACAACATTTTCAAGATTCCGAACGACTCCATGCTGCGCCATATCTCGCGCAACCACATGAGCCGCTGGCTCTGCGCGCGAGCCATCTTCCCCGTGTCGGCGTTCCTGAAAGACATCACGTGGCACAAGTTGCAGGACGTTGAGGCCCACAAGCAGATTATCTTCGATGCCATCGTGAAGTACCGCCACATGAAGAATATAGGTACGGTGGCCGTGTTCGACCGTAAGAAGTTTGATAAATACGCCCATTTCGCGCGCATCGGCGAAGGCCTTTTGGGTGGAAAGGGCCGTGGACTGGCTTTCCTCGACAACATAATAAAGACTAATCCCGACTTCAATAAGTTTGAGAACGCTAAGGTGCAGATTCCGAAGACGGTCGTTCTGTGTACCGACATATTCGATGAGTTCATGGAAACGAACAATCTCTATCCCATTGCGCTTAGCGATGCGCCCGACGAGGATATACTGAAGCACTTCCTGCGTGCCCAGTTGCCCGACTCGCTGGTGGGCGATTTCTTTGCGTTCTTCGAGGCTACGCGCTGCCCGATAGCCATCCGCTCATCGTCCTTGCTCGAGGATGCGCACTATCAGCCGTTCGCCGGCATCTATTCCACATACATGATACCTTATCTTGATGATAAATACGAGATGCTGCGGATGCTTGCCAGTGCTATAAAGGGCGTGTATGCGTCGGTCTACTACCGCGATTCAAAGTCGTATATGACTGCCACGAGCAACGTCATCGACCAGGAGAAGATGGCCGTGATATTGCAGGCGGTGGTAGGAAAGCAGTATGGCGACTATTATTATCCTAACATCAGCGGCGTGCTTCGGTCGCTCAATTACTACCCGATAGGTGAGGAGCAGACCGAAGACGGTATCGCCAGCCTCGCCCTCGGACTCGGAAAGTATATCGTCGACGGCGGTCAGACGCTGCGTGTGTCGCCATATCATCCCACGCAGGTGTTGCAGATGAGCGAAATGGAGATTGCCCTAAGACAGACGCAGACGCAGTTCTACGCGCTCAACATGAATAACGCAACGAATGATTTTAAGGTGGATGATGGCTTCAACATTGAGAAACTGAAGGTGAAGGAGGCCGACAAGCACGGCTCGCTGAACTATATCGCCTCGACATTCGACCCGTATGACCAAGTGATACGTGATGGAATATACGAAGGCGGACGCAAGATTATCTCTTTCTGTGGTGTTCTTCAGCAGGATGTGTTCCCGCTTCCCGAGCTGTTGCAGATGTCAATGACGCTCGGCGCTGGTGCGATGCGTCGTCCGGTGGAGATAGAATTTGCCTGCAACATCAACGAAGACCGCACGGGAGAGTTCTATTTGTTGCAGATTCGTCCGATAGTCGACTCCAAACAGGTGCTTGATGAGAACCTTGCCGAGATTCCCGACGACCGTTGTCTGCTTCGTTCGCATATGTCGCTCGGTCACGGCATCAGTGAGGACGTGGTGGATGTGGTTTACGTGAAGACCTCGGAGAGCTTCACGGCGATGAACAATCCGACGATTGCCGACGAGATAGAGCGGATTAACCGTAAGTTTGTTGCCGAAGAAAAGAATTACGTTCTCGTCGGTCCGGGGCGTTGGGGCTCGAGCGACTATTGGCTTGGCATACCCGTGAAATGGCCGCATATCAGTGCTGCGCGCGTCATAGTTGAGGAAGGACTGCCCAACTACCGTGTCGATCCGAGTCAGGGTACGCACTTTTTCCAGAACCTTACGAGTTTCGGCGTGGGCTATTACACGGTGAATCCTTATAAGAACGAGGGTGTCTACAACAAGGCATTGCTCGATGCCATGCCTGCTATTGAGGAGACAGAGTTCGTGCGTCACGTGCGTTTCTCCCGTCCGTTGAAAATCATGATGGACGGTATGAAGCAGGAAGGGGTGGTGCTTCTGCCGGAAGGGGAGTGATTTTCACTCCTCCATCCTCGCTGGCCAACTTGGCTGTAGTCCCGTCAAGGAAACGCTGAATGTCGTTGTAGAGCCGCTTGAAAGGCTCGGACATAACGTAGCCAACGTTGCGTTTCAAGGCCGGAACGATAGGCTCTGTGCTGTGACTATAGCATGACAGCTCGTTATGCCGTTGCGTGTTGTGCTTCGCTGTACGGTGGATTTCCGTTTCGCGTTCCCTTATCAGCAGGTCACTGATGCGTTTCAACATCGGCACGACGATGTTGTCGAACAGATGATGTCCCTGTATATAAAGATAAGTAGTCTGTGGAGTAACGCCAAGCTGTTTCAGTTCGTCCTTCAATGCGATATAACTCTCCTTAGCGTTTGGGTGCTGCCGTTGCAAGGAAGCGATGCGCCGCCCCACCTTATGGCGCAGATGGACGATGGCATCGTAGGGGTTGCCTTTCTTGAACGTGGCCAATTCTATTACCTTATTGAAGTCGCTGATAGTGAAATGCCCGTAGCTTCCGTTGCGATAGTGCCAGATGCTCCATACGAAAAGAGGGAAAATAGCCTCTGAAAACTGCTTCATATAGTCGGTATAGTCGAATATCGCGTGGTCGTTGAGCGTCACCGATACTGCCACGTTGTGCAGGCTCGGAGCATAGCACTGGTAGTTCTCGATGGCATATACATAGGTATGAAATACGTAAGGGTTGCTGATGACCGTCTTCGACATCTCCGTCGCACCCTGAAGCAGGTAGTCATAGTCGGCATCCACGCAGGCAATCATGTCTTCACCCACGCTTTTTGAAATCAGATTCATTAATACCGACTTCTTTCCGCGTTGCAGATTGGAGTGCGATGGCAGCATTACCTCGAAATAACGGCTTTCGTTCTCGAATCCGCTTAGTATCGTCCGCCAGAAGAAAATGTCGTCGTAGCTCTCCACGTAAGCTACGATTCTCCGGCGTGCCGACTTAGAACGCATCATGTTCGCCGCCTTCAAGTAGTCTGATGTAATCTGTTCTTTCAGCCGTTTCATACTGTTTAAGGTTTTAAAAGGTCGCTTTGCTTTTAGGTTTTAGGTTCTGAGGTTGTTAGGTGAGATTTGTTTTTTGTTTTAAGGTCTTTAGGTCGCTTCGCTTTCTGGTTATAAGGTCTTTAGGTCTTGAGCTTGCTTCGCTTTCAGGTTGTGAGGAAAAATCACCAAAGGAGGCATATTTCACCTTATAACCAGAAACCTCATAACCTTAAAACCTAAACCGTGATGTCGCTTACTTCCGTCACTTTGTCAATCCATCCGTTCATTATCACCGCCGGACTGTGCGTCGTCAGTATTATCTGCACGTTCGGATTGAGTTCTAAGATAAGGTCGATGAGTCTCTTTTGCCACTCCACGTGCAGGCTAATCTCGGGCTCGTCCATGAACAAAACGTAGTTCTGATTGTCCTCTACGAGCACAGTCAACAATATCACGAGCATCTGCTTCTCACCGCTCGATAACTGATACGGCACGAGAGTCTCACCGATTTGCGAGAAGCGTATCTCGTTTTCGGTGCGTATAATCTTCTTTCCCGTCTCCGAGAACAGGTCGTCTATGATGTCCTGGAAGCGTTTCTTGGGCAGCGAGAAGTCGTGAGCTTTGGCCGCAGCGTCGGGTTCTCCGCTCTGAAGACAGCTTATTATCCTGTTGCCCACGTTTACTTGGTAGTCCAAGTACTTGCGTTGCAGCAGATGAAGTTGGAAATCCAACTCCGTAGCGAGCGACAAATCGAGTTTCGTAATCATGTCCGAGTTCATCAGGGGGCGGTCTATCGACCTCACTACATCAAAGCGAATCCACTTCGCGTCAGCCGGATTCACCTTCAGATGCACCCCTTTCAGCAGATGACTGGGGAACTCTCCGCCCTGCGACAAGCCCCGCACCACCTTATTTAATATAGTGCTTTTGCCCACACCGTTTATTCCGCTCAAGATATTCACCTTCCTGTCGAGATTCCAGACAATGTGTTTCTTACCGCTCCATAGCGACTCTATCTCTATCTGTTCTATGTAGTCGGCATACTTAGTCTTTCCCCCTGTTGATGTAGCGTAGTCTTGCATGGTTAGTATCTCCTTTTCTATAACTTTCAGAAGTATGTTTTATTTAATACAAAGATAATGCAAATGAGTGCAATAAGAGTTTACTCTTAAATTGCCGAGTGCAGTTTATCTTATACAAAGATACGTATTTATTTCTAAAATGACTACCTTTGCACTGTGAAAAGAAACAAATAAAAAAAAGAAAATGGATAACAAGAAACCGCTTTTAGCCCATCTCAGTATGTTTTTCGCGTGTGCGATATGGGGATTGATGGCTCCCGTAGGCAAGGATGCGATGCTCCACGGCATCGACGGCATCACTATGGTGTCGTTCCGTGTGGCCGGTGGCGCGTTGCTTTTCTGGCTCGCTTCGCTCTTCATGCCACGCGAGCGCATCCCCGTCCGCGACCGTCTGCTTATGGCTGGGGCGGCCGTCTTCGGCCTTGTTTGCAACCAATGTTGCTTCACTATTGGCCTGAGCATCACCTCTCCGGCCAGTGCCAGCATCGTAACCACGTCGATGCCGATATTCGCCATGATACTTTCGTTCATCATCTTGCACGAGCCGATAACGCTGAAGAAAGCCGGCGGCGTGGCAATAGGCTGTAGCGGTGCCGTGATACTCATCCTTACGAGTGTCGCCGCAAGCGATTCGAGAGTTGGGGATATGCGTGGCGACCTACTCGTGCTGTGTGCCCAGTTCTCCTACGCATTGTTCCTGTCGCTCTTCAGCAAACTCGTCCGCCGCTATTCCGTGTTCACCGTGAACAAATGGATGTTCCTTTGGGCCACCATCCTCATTTGGCCGTTCTCCGCGACCCATGTCGCCGCCATTCCGTGGCAGTCAATCACGCTAACTACATGGCTTGAAACAGGCTACGTAGTGGTCTTCGGAACATTCATCGGCTACATCCTCATCGTCAATGCCCAGCAGGTTTTGCGTCCCACAGTGGTGTCCATCTACAACTACGTGCAGCCTCTTGTTTCTGTAACCGTGTCTGTTCTCACGGGTATTGGTGTGTTCAAGCCGGCTCAGGGACTTGCCGTCTTACTCGTCTTCACGGGTGTTTGGCTCGTCACTAAGTCGAAGTCGAGGAGAGATTTGGGATAGACTGACGGCGCGGTTGTGGTCGTTCAGGAAGTAACGCTTGCCCGGTTGATAGTTGGGAGAGGCAAGCGAGAGACTGTCTGAAAGGAAACGGGTGCTTATTCCACCTATCGAGAGCAACGTGTGGAATACCGATGCGTTTGTAGACACGCTCTTCTTGCAATTTGTATTGAGTGCGTGCACGATGCCGGAGCAGTCGGAACGGTAGGCCGGCGATGTCCAAATGATTAACGGCACGCGCAAGTCATAGTATGTCGGTACGGGCGACGCGTGCAGGAAACGGTGCCGGCTGTCGTCAAAGATATTCTCGCCGTGGTCGGAAGTGTAGACCATCGCAGCGAGAGAACCGCTGTCCGAGAGGCGCGTTATTATGGAATGAAGCAGCTCGTCGGTGTGTCTGATACTGTTGTCGTAAGCATTGAGCAGCTCGTTGCGGTTCTTTGCCTTCGCCTCCGTGGCATCGTCGGGGTGGAAGAACGCCTTTTCGCGAGGATAGCGGTCACGGTAGCAGAAGTGAGAACCGTATGTGTGGAGCACGATGAAGAGCTTTTTGTGTCCTTCTTTCAGAACTTTATCAAGTTCATCTATAAGCAGAAAGTCGTCCGTATGCAGCCCCTTGGCATCCGTGCCGGCTATCGTCCGGCTGTAGTCTGCTTCTTTTCCGAAGATGTCGATAAACGAACGGTTGGGCTCCTGATTGGAGATGAACGCCGTATAGAATCCCGCCTCCTTGAACGCCGTGATGATACTCTTCTCCCGATAAATGCGGTCGTAGTTCTCGGCCGATGCCGCCGACAGCAGCATTGGTACGCTTTTGTGAGTCGTGTTCGACTGGCTCAGTGCGTAATCAAACACCGTCAATCCCTCGGTCTTTGCGAGTAGGGGAGTCGTTTCGCGATTGTATCCGTATATTCCGAAGTTCATTGCACGCGCAGTCTCGCCTATCACGAGCACATACACCTCCTTCTCGTCGGATGGTCGGGCAGATTCTGCATTGAAAGAAAAGCCGGCCGAAGTCTTATCATAGTTTGCCGTAGCGTTTGAACGGTCTACGGCGAGCATGAGATTATAGCACACATTGACCGGATAGAGGTCGTTTCTTACGCTGTATTCCTTGTCGGTGGCATAGCATCCGCAGAGCAATAAGAGTCCGACGGCAAACAAAGCCGCGCCCCGTTTGCGTTGTGCGATAATGAAATCTCGCCTCAGTTCTTCTTTGCGTATTATGGAACGGACGGCATAGACGAGCAGCGGCACATTGATAATCACCACCATTATGATTGCAGTACTGAGGTTGCCAAGTAGCTCACTCACCTCGCTTGCGTTCGTTGTAACTACGTTCAGGAACATATCCACGGAGATTATAGACTGTCCGAAGAGATAGAGCAGAACCAATTGGAACGCCTCTAAGAATATCAAAGGAAACAAACACCACACCACTTTACCAGTTTTCTTGCTGGCAGACATAAGCAGTATGTAGGCCGCCAAAGGTAAAATGACATTGCATGAGGCGCGAAGCAGCGACATACGCTCGGTCACGCATAGCGCGACGTTGGGTATCGTCAATATTATTATTGTGAGGAAGAATATTCCCCGAGGGCTTATCGCCCGTCGATATACTTTGTTTAATAGTCTCATTTTCCCCTTTCTTTCAAAATGCTTCATTGATATTGAAGATGAATCCCGTCTGTCCCGACTTTCCGAAACCATAGTCCAAGCGCACGTTTACGTCTTTCTTGAACTCCCAACGGTAGCCCACGCCGAAGTTGGGTAGCACGCGACTCATCCTGATTGCGCCAAACTCGTCGAATACTGTGCCTGCTCCTGCCCACACGGCGATGCCGTTTCGTTTCCAAACGTGCTGTCGGAGTTCCGCCTGAACCTCTATCTTGTGCTTGTCCCGGTAGCGTCCTTCGTAGTAGCCGCGCATGGAATTAGAGTTGCCCAGCTTTGCCATCATGCCCCAAGAAGGATTCCCGAAGTTCACCTCAGCGCGCACATCGGCAGCCAAGATGCCGCCTTTCCACACCCGACGGTATATGTCGCATTGCATGGTTGTGGTGCTCGTGTGATAGTCGTTGCCGAGAAATCCCGGACGAAAATACTGCGACAGGTTTATGTAAAGGCCTTCGTGAGGATTTGTCAGCACGTCGCGCGAGTCGTAAACAAAGGAATATCCCACTCCGAAGTTTGTCGTCTCGGTGTCCATTCCTTCGAGCAGCTCCGGCCGTTCAATGTCCTTTCCTTTGATATAGTCGAATGCAATGGCCGGTCCAAGATAAGTGTTTGGAGCAATGCGGAAGAGAAATGAAGCCTGCGCCTGTGCCTGCAAGCGTTTCATTTCACTTTTGTTGTTGTCGTTGTTGCCGTTGTCATAACCCATTCCCCAGTAATCAGAAGGGAATGAATAGAAGTAAGTCGTGTAGTTTATGCGGTATTTTCCGCGCGGCATGATATGTGTACCGCGCACTCCAATCATGTAGAAACCCACCGAAGAGATGTCGCTGAAGATGCTGACGTTGGACGGTGGCAGCAGCGTATCTTGTCGGTCAGTGCGGTAAAGTCCTGCTGCCACGAGACCGACACCGAATTTCGTGTCGGTGCTGTAATGCGGACCGCCGATTATACTGAAGTCGAATTTCTTGTCTTTTTTTGCCTTGTTGGCATCGTTAAAGTAGTCGAGAAAGCGGTTTATCAGGTCTTTCTTCTTCGGTTTGCCCTCGCTTGCCGTCGAGTCTGTAGTGAGGTTGGTTGCCGATGCGTGGACGGTATCGGGAGTGGAAAGTGGGTCTTGCATGGCAAGAGTGTTGCAGACCTGCGCCGGTCTGCAGTCCGGAGCGGCCTGTATGCAGATTGTTGGGGTAGTCAGGCAGCCCGCAATGATTAGAAATGCGCTAAACCTTGTCATGCTTTTTACACCTTATTATATATACGAAGTCTCGATACTTATTTGCCGATGAGTCCATCGGGCGTTAATACACCAGTTTAACATTGTCAATCCAAAACGTATTGCCCGGTGAACCCACGTAAGCTCCGCCGTGACTCGACGAGAATTGCAGTGCCAGATGTGTCGGAGTCTCGTTGGCCGAAGCCCATCCCACCTCCTTAACGGGAACGCTCTTGCCGTGACTGTTTATTGCATAGTCGGTAGACCGCAGTCCCATTGTCGATGCATCATAACCCGTGTGCTTGCGTATGTCGCCGTAGAGGATTTCGTATGTCGCGCCGTTCACCCATCCGTTGGTGCTTTTTCCGTATTTCACGACCATCGTACCTACGCGCGTTGCCTTTATGTTGCCCTTCGCGTCCTCGTGCCGTTTTTGCAGCACCAGTACCGTAATGGCATAGTCCTGACCAGCTACGGTACTCTTCTTGCTGAATCCCGTCTGCTTGATGCGGCTCTTTCCGCCCACGGCCTGCACGCGGTAGTCATATTTCACGGCCTTTGGCCGCTTGCTAAACGGTATTCCCCAGTTCAGAGCCTTCGGTCCGTCTTTCGTTCCCGTGATGGGCTCCGCCATACTGCCGAGGAATATCGAGCCGGCAGCCAGCACATTGATGTTCATCAGTCCCAGCACCTTCACGCTCTCGATGTGCGTTGTCATCTTAGCGCAATAGCCGTTGTTGTGTTTGTCGCGCGTCACAGAGCAGTTTGTTTTCACCACTCCCATCACCTTAGCCATCACATTGGACGTACCCCACGGCGACCCGCCTTTATTCGTGTAGGCCTTGTTCCCCTCTATCGTCGAGTTAGGGCCTATTTCATAGAGGGTCTTTGTTTGTCCGCCGATGACAGCCGATTCATGAATATGGCGCACCACCCAACTGTTCATGTCGCCGTATTTGAGCAGTTGTTCCGTATCATGTGATTGGGCGGAAGTTTTCGTTGCGATGCCTGCCGATGCAATAAGCATCATGAATGATAATATGTAGGAATGTCTCATACTCATAGTCTTTTGCTGGTTATATAAAACAAAGGTAGTCTAATTAAGTTGAAATAGAAAACTATTTTTACAATTTTAGTTTTCCACGAAGCGTATTTATACTTAATTAACCTATGAGACTTTAGGTCGTAACGGTAGGTTTTATAGATTATAAAATCTACAATAATATAAGAATAGCGTTGTTTTTTGAGTGAGGGAACATGATATAAAAAAGCCAATCTCTTACCAAGAGATTGGCATATATTCCGTTGCAAAAGTAAGTATAATTCCGTTAACAAGCAAATAAATCGGTGTGTTTTTTTGAAAAAATTTGAAAAAGATATACGTAGGGCATACAAAAAGGGTAAAACAGAATAGTTCCTGTTTCAATAACAGTGCATTATAGAAGTAAGGAGGATGGCACTTTATTACACTACTGCGAATAAAATATAACGTGATTGTATTTATACAGTTTTTGTACAAGGCCCATGTACAGTTTGTACAAAGGCTTTGTAGCGTTAGTACAAAGGCTTTGTACTTTTAGTACATAGGCCTTGTACAAAAAGTACAACACGCTTGTAGAATTTTGTACTTATGGCACTTGCCAATCTCTTGGTAAGAGATTATAAGAAAAGTAAGTCTGCACATAACGAGAGACATATAAATACACCATATATATAATGTTTAATGTTTAATTTTAAAAAGAATGAGAAAACAGAAAATTTTCAGTTCAATGCTTCTGATGGTAACAATGCTGTTTGCCATCTCGAGTACATTCGTATCCTGTAAGGATTACGATGATGACATCAATGCGAACACTGCTTCCATTGATGCTCTAAGAACAGACCTGAGCAGTGTCAAAAGCAGCTTGGAGGATGAGCTAAGCTCAACCAAGAGCAGTCTGGAGACAGAGATTGCCAATGCCAAGAGCAACTTGCAGACGGCTATCGACGGTAAGGCAGACGCCGCAACGGTTGAGGCTCTTCAGTCAAAGGTAAACAGTCTTGAGGCTGATCTTGCCGGAACAGAGTCAAGACTTCAGGCGCAGATAAGCGCAGCAGCAGAGGCTATAGAGAATCTGCAGTCTGACGTAAAAGGCGCTGCCGTAACTCTTGCAGCCTTGACCGGTGATGTGGATCAGTTGAAGAACAATCTCAAAGAGTTAGGCGAAGACCTGAGTGAGGAAGTTGTCGCACGTCAGGCACTTGAAAGAAACCTTGAAATTCAGACAAACGCGCTGAACGAATTCAAGAACAAAGTGTCGGAAGACAACAAGGCTCTCCAGGAGCAGATTGACGCTCTGAAGGAAAAGACCAACGGACTGGCTACTGATGGAAACGTAAAGGAACTTCAGGAGAAAGTAAAAGAACTGTCTAATTCTATACAGACTGTAAACAGCAACATCGATGCACTTACCGTTCTTATAGAAAGAGCTCTGACAAGCATCGCACTCGTACCGGAACTCTATGTTGACGGTATCGAGACTATCGAGTTCCTCTCTGTGAAATACACTCCGTTGAAGAGCACTTACAAGGGAGAGTATGGTGGCGAATATGCTAAGATCGTGAATGCGTTCAAGGACGGTAACGACGTGAACATCGACAACGGTCTGACAGAGGCTACTTACCGTCTGAACCCGACAACCGTAAACAAGGACTGCTACGACGAGAGCGGCATTGAGTTCGTATCGACAGTGGCAAAGACAAGAAGCGTAACATCGGTAGAAGGCTCACCTATCATGTTCAATGGTGTTAAGTCTTTCGACAAGGGTCTTATGACTATCTATGTAAAGAAGAACCCTGCATTCACAGAGTCTCTGAACCGTGGCAACGATGAGATTTACATCGCATCACTGAAAGTTCCGCGTAATGCTAAGAAGTATGAGGCTGCTGACATCTACTCTGAGAACTCACGTCTGAGCGAGAAGACAATCACTCCGAGAATTGCCGCACTCGACTGGCAGAATCACTCTACTGAGAACGCATCAGACCCGAACTCTCCTTTCTATCACTATTCTGACTATGCTACCATCTATGGCTCACGTGTAGACGGTTCTCCGCTTGCTCTTGTAGCAAAGAAAATCAACTATGATGAGACTTTCAACCTGCTGGAGCTTGTTACAGGATGCTATGACAGAGGTAACGGTACACACAATCAGATTACAAAAGAGGCTTTGAAGACTTATGGTCTGACATTCCGTTTCTCTATACCGAAAACACCATACATCAACGCTGTAGACAACAATACAGACCAGCAGCAGTTCGCTACTGTTACTCCGGAGGGTATGATTTCTTCTAAGACACCTGCAGGCGTAACCGACAACAAGGCTGTAGTAGGCAAGGAGCCAATCGTACAGATTGACCTCGTTGACTCAGTACACAGCAACAAGCTCGTAGACCGCCGCTATCTCAAGATTAAGTGGTCTCTTCAGGAGAAAGAGCCTGTACAGTTGAAGAACAAGTCTTCTGAGGCTGTGCTCAACTGCACTATGATGACGGCTGAATACACATGGCAGGAATTCGTAGACGAGGTTTATGCAAAGGCTAACCTGGGTTCTGGTCTCTCACAGTCTGACTTTGAAAGAATCTATCCGTTCAACAAGATAACCGTAACTCCGGAAGGCTGGACAACTAACTGGTCTTCACCAAAACAGACTTCTGCTCCGGCATCTGGCTCATACAGCGGATGCGTACCTGTATTCAGCAATACAGCTAACGAGCACGGAGACGCACTCGTTGCAAAATGGGAACTTGCGCCAAGCGATGTGAAGACTATATACAACAACAACAGCGGTGATACTAAGACATTCAAGGCTAAGGTTGAGCTCAAGTCTGCCGTTCCTTCTGAGAATCCTGACTTGTGGTTTGAGTGGACATTCACCATCAAGCTGCCTGCACTTCCGACAATCGCAGGTTACTATGATCAGTACTGGAACCAGATTGGCGCACAGCACGATGTTCTTCCTGTACAGTACAATACTCCTGCACAGACTAAGGCATACTGCGTATATGACAACAACCTGATGAATGCGTTCACATACGATCAGGCAACAGGCTTCATCGTAAAGGGAATGCCGTTGTCATGCGGCACATGGGATATGCAGTTCTCTTACAACCAGAGCGTAAACGGTTACAAACCAAACTACAACTCTTCTGCTGTACGCGCAGAGGCTAACAGCGCAGCTGCTGACCCGTCTGTATTCATGAGCGCAAACAAGTATGTTGACAGCAAACATGGTATTGCATATACAGCCTTCGCAGGCTACAATCTCATGAAGGGCAGTGCTAAGGCTCTCGTGATGAACTGGGATAATGGCCACTCAGCATGGTGCGGTAATCCGAACCACAAGACAGCGAACCTCTTCTCTGACCACAACAACGCTGCTGTTGAGGATCTGCTCAACCCGTTAGGTGCGAACAGTGTGAAAGGTGCTGACGGTACAATAGCTCCGGAGCGCACACACAACAAGAAGGTGAACATGACCGTTTGGGCTACTCTGAACGACTGGAACTATATTCCTGTATTGTCTTACGACATCTGCCTCATCGCTCCTCTGCGCATCAACGCTAAAGAGTCTATCGGCAACTTGCAGGACGGTGTTGTTTCCGGCGATGTTCTCGATATGTCTAAGGCATTCACACTTGATGATTTCCGTGGATACCTCGTTGCTAACACACCGGACAATACATTCTCCGGCGAGCAGAATAAGTACACAGCATCATTGTGGAAGTACTATGAGGTTCAGGCACCTGTATACAATACGAATGCTGTAAGATACACATTCAAGAACGTAAACGGCGATGCCAAGATTGACAACTCACTCAGCTACGCAAACAGTATGACCGCTGCTGCGCTCCGTCAGTTGACAAACGGCAACATCGACCTCTCTATGAACGTTGTAGGTTCAGACCTTATCTTCAAGAACAACGGCGGTTCAAATATCGAGGGCGACTGCTATGCTTACATTCCTGTATCGGTTAAGTATGGCTTCGGCACACTCACCGCTACCCTGAAGGTACACATCTATCCTCACGGACAGAAGCCTGCCAACGCTAAAAGACACTGATTCTTATAACCCGCAATTCATTCACAGCGAATGAATTGTAACAAACAAAGAAAAGGGGATGCCTGAAAATGCAAGTTTTACAGGCTCCCCTTCTTCAAATTAAAACATATAAAAGAAAGATGAGAAAGAGTTTTAAGCTATTGATATTCGTGGCTCTTGTGTCCACAATATTATCCTGTGGAGGTAAAAAGGAAAGCAAGGTGGAAAGCAAAACGCCGGAAGACCCGCGCATGGACATGACAATGGCAAGGTCGGGAGAGGACACCCTACAGATAATCAGTATGGCAAAGGAATATCTTGACAACCTTGTCAGCAACAATATAGACCAGGCCTTAGCGAGCCTTTATGAGGTAAAGGACAACACTCCGCAACCGTTGTCCGAGAAACGGCTGTCGGAAATACGCAAGACTTTGGAGACTTTCCCCGTCCTGAAATACAAGATAGACGAGGTGCTGCTATACAGCGACAGTGATACGGAGGTGAGATACACCTACGAATTCTTTGAGAAAGGCAAGAACAAGAAAATCCCCAATACGGTAAAGGCATCCGTGCATCCACGCAGAATAGGCAGTACATGGTATCTGACCATAGTGCCGGAGAAGGTGGAGAACAACTGGCAGGATGACTAAGCAAGAACCAAACACGTGAAAAATGGAAAAGACAATCTGTCTGTTTATAATGTTCATACAGGCGTTATGCCTGCCTGCCGCCGCCGCTGAGGATGAAACCGTGACATACAGCGAAATAAGCATCGGCGGCATACTGCCCGAAAACGGGAAAGAGATAACCTCGGCCACTGACCGTGAGATAATAATCAGCTTCACGGGAAGCGTGGTGGTGGACAAGGAGAAATCGGTATTCATGATGACAGATGCCGGCAGCCCGATGAAGTTTGAGAGCATAACAGCCCTTAACGACAGGCAATCTGTCTGGGGAATGTTCATACCAAGAGACTTGATGGCCAAGTCAACCGGCGGCATCAAGGTCAGAATATACGCCTATGACGGTAATGGGCTTCCCATACGAGGCAACAAGGGCGAATACACCGAGCTGACATATACCTGCTACTTGGGTGTTCCTGACATTATGGTCTCACCTGCCGATGAATATGTTGAGGCTCTCGAAGGTTTCACTTTCGCCTGTCAGGGAGGGATAGCCGTAAACAGCGACAATGATTCGGATATAATACTATATGGCAGCGACAAGACGACCGTAATACAGACAATTACTGCCGCCGACATCACGGGAACGGAAGAAGAGGGACAGGCGGGTTCACTTACTGCAAGTCTGAGTGATGCCGTCTCCGCACCAGGCTCTTATTGGCTCTACATTCCAAACGGATTCTTCCTGCTTGGAGAGGATAATATAAAGAGCAAATATATATGGAAGGAATACAAGATAGAGGACGCGGCACACAAATACGGTGTAACACTCGACCCGTTGAACGGCAGTGAGGTGGACAATCTTTACCGTATCAAGATAACATTCGACAACTGGAATTATGCGATACCTTACTACCGCAACAAGAAGAGCATTGTCATAACAGACAAGGACGGGAATACCGTCACCGAGGCGAAGGCTTCGGTAGAGGAGAACAGGAGCGAGGTGAACCAATGCGTCATAACGCTGGACACGCCCGTCAACACACCAGGAGAATATAATCTCGTAATTCCCGACTATGCGTTCATCCTCGATGAGAGTACAAACTACCACTCCGGCGAGATGCGTTTCACCTACAAGATAGTGGAGGGAGAAGACCCTGCCGCCAATGTCACGGTGAGACCGGCGGAAGGTGATGTGGAGTCGCTGGAGCGTATCGACTTGAGATTCAACGGAGTGGCGTTAGCCAGAATCGCAACGGGAGCGTCGCCGACAGCCGTTCTTACCGATAGTGAAGGCACGGAGATTGCCAAAGGTGAAATAAAACTCGGTACGTTATACACCGAACTGTATGTGTTGCTCGACCATAAGATAACCGAGCAGGGGACATACGAACTGCGGATTCCAGCCGGGACGATACGTCTGGACAACACGGTGTATGCGAAAGACATGACATACACATTCAGGATAGTAACCACAACCGGTATCACCAGAATAGAAACTATCCGCAACAGCAACCGTCCCATGGTCTATGACCTCACAGGACGCAACATAAAATCAATAAATGTTTCTGGTATTTACATTGTCAATGGGAAAAAATATATAACTGAATAAAACTAATTTTTTTTATAATCACTTGTTAAATAGCAGGCCGGAGGAGATGTTTTTGTGTTCGTGAGAATACCCATGGTCTCCTCCCTTTTATTCCAACGAGTTAATAATGCTGCTGTTAGCTTTGTCTATCACGTCAGAGTCTATTGTGTCAAGATATATCTGTGTCGTCTTTATGGAGTGATGTCCCATGCTGTCGCTTATCACCGCCAGCGGTATGTTCATCGTCTTGGCGATGCTTGCCCATGAATGACGTGCTACATACATGGTCAGTCCCGTGTCGATTCCGAGCGAAAGTCCAATGTTTTTCAGTTGTCTGTTTATCTCGTTCTGCTTGCTTCTATATTGTCTTGTTTCTGTTCCGTCTTCATCTGTGATAATGGGAAACATAAAAGGGTTGCCGTCATCGCTTCGGTGCTTGTCAGCTATCTCCTGCATACATCGCTCCCATTTTATCTTTATCACCTGACCGGTCTTTTTCCTCTTGTATGTCAGCACGCCTTTGTCCAAATCTTTCTTCCTGAGAAAAGCGATATCGACGAAAGACATCCCTCTTGTATAGAAGCTGAACAGGAACACATCCCTCGCCAGAACCGTCGTTTCCGACTTCAGGTCAGCGTTCTTGATTTTCTTTATCACCTCTATCGGCAAGGCCCTTTTCCTCGTCTTCCCAATGCCTGTATATACATATAAGAATGGATGGCAGTCCTGTATGATGCCGTCTGCTACCGCCTTGTTGTATACGGCCCTTAATATCCGCATATAGAAAGATACAGTGTTCATTCTCAATCCATTCTTCTTCAGATAGCACTCATAGTCTTTTATTGTTTCCTGTGTGATTTCATGAAGCGGAATGTCTTTCCCCTCACGGAAACGTGTGAAACTGTTCAGGGCAGAACTATATGTCTCCGCCGTGCGGTAATGACCTCCGGCATAGAGCTTATCTATCCTTTCTCTAATGAAGACAAACAGCGGCACATCTTTGTCCGCTTTACATACGCCACTCGTTACTCCGTTCTCATCCATCGTTATATGGATTTCCCGCTCTGTCTGCATCACAAATTCAGGAGGCAGCTCAATTTTAATAGTTATCATTTTCTTGAATTTATGTGAATTATTATCTTAAAAAACACAGTCGTGTGTTTTCTACAAAGTTATATAAAGTAACGCGAATTTGATGAATTTTCAATTCTTTTATCACCACACAGAGAAAAATCTTTACAATCAAAAATCGATTCTCTCCTGCTAACGAACGTTAAATAATGGTCTCGTTACTCATTTTCGACCTTAAAACCTCCCACCCCAAAACTCAAAATTCGTAATTCAAAACTCCAAAAGTGCCTCCGTTAGGAAAAAATCGGGTCGATTTTTGTCGAAATTTGGCGTCCGGGAAGACAGGGAAAAATGCCGTTTTTGTTCGATTTAACGTTTGTTTGCTTTCAACGGAGGCACTTTTAGACTCTGTTTTAGGCCGTTTTGGAGTGCAACGGAGGCTCCGTTGGAGTGCAAAAGTGCCTCCGTTAGCGTCTAACGGAGCCTCCGTTGCAATTTAACGAGACTAAAAACGCACTCAAAAACGGGTGTTTTTGGTAGAAAACGGAGTAAATATTTGATAATCAGAGCTTTAGCTCAAAATTGGCTAAAAAACCGTATTTTTGCGTTTTTGGGAGCGAATAAAGTTTTGTTTGAAAAAACGCGAGTTTTGAAGAGAAATTAGTAGTTTTTTTGCTAATTATCGCTCGCATATTTCTTCCCCCCTTGGGGGGATTAGAGGGGGGCTTTTTGTGGGATTAGAGGGACCCTTCAAGGCTCATTTAACACTTATCAACAGCGTGTTTAGTCCTTTTATAAGGATAAAAAATGTGTGGTTCGTGGTTTTTTAGTAATTTTGCAACACGACAATATCGTTGTGGAATACGATAGGATAAACGTAAGATTATGGATATAGAATATGTGATGAAGACTCTCAGAGTGAAGAAGGGACTGTCAGAGACAATCGGTATGGAGTTTCTTTCTACTCCGGAACCAGACACCTGTATGGCCAAAATGAAGGTGGATGAGCGTAACCGGCAGCCGTTCGGCTTCCTGAGCGGCGGCGCGTCGCTTGCCCTTGCCGAGAATCTTGCCGGCGTAGGCTCGCAGGCTCTGTGTCCCGACAAGCGTTGTGTGGGTATCAATGTGAGCGGAAACCACGTGCAGGCGGTGCGCGAGGGCAACACGGTCACGGCTCGCGGAAGACTACAGTTCAAGGGAAATACGCTCCATGTGTGGCATATTGAGATAACCAATGAGAACGGAGACCTTATCTCTACCGTGCAGGTGACGAACTATATACTTAATCCGGCTAAGTAAATGGCGGGATTTGCCTTATACAGACTGCCGCGGCAGACGCGCGTGAGGGTGATGGTGCAGATGCTGGGTGATGTGGAAACCATATCCGGCTGTGAGGAACTGAACGGTCGGGAGGGCTTTGTCTTTGCGCCATTCTGCCAGACTGATGCTGCGCCGCTGCTGTTGTTGAACCCCGACAGGGTTGAGGTGATGGAGCAGGACGAGGTGGGCCGCGACAAGGAGATACTGCGCCTGTGCGATGGAATGTGCAGTCTGAGAGAGACGGGCGATGCCGGAACAGATGCAGCGACATTGCGCGAATGTTATGGTGAGGACTTCTGCCGGTTTCATAAGGCTCTGAACGAGAATCGGTTCTGTAAGCTCGTACTTGCCCGTTGCGAGCATATCGATGCGCCACGGCAGTCACCCATCGGATTGTTTGCACGTGCCTGCCGTCTTTATCCTCGAATGTTTGTCGCCTTAGTGAGCACTCCGCAGAGCGGTACGTGGCTCATGGCGACGCCCGAGACACTGCTTTCTTCCGATGGACAGGGCCACTGGAAGACCATAGCTCTTGCCGGAACGATGGCTCTCGAGGGTGACAATCTTAGCTTCGACAACCCTTCCACGGCCAATGTCCAGGACATACGGTGGAGCCAAAAGAACATTCAGGAACAGCGATACGTAGCCACATATATAAGAAAATGCTTGGAACGTTACGCCATCGGCATAACCGAAGACGGCCCGAATACGTCGCGTGCGGCCAATCTCGTGCATCTTCGCAGTGATTTCGGCTTTCGGTTGAATGACGATTCGGCCGTAGGCAATCTTATCGCTGAGCTTCATCCCACACCGGCCGTGTGCGGAATAAAGAAGGACGAGGCCCGGCGGTTTATCATCGGCAACGAGTCTGCTCCGCGACGTTACTACTCAGGCTTCGCCGGTGAATTGTCAATTACGGGCGAGACCAATCTCTTCGTGTCGCTACGGTGCATGGAACTTCTCGCCGCCGGCTACGACTTGTATGCCGGAGGCGGCATATTGAAGGACAGCGAAGAGCAAAGTGAATGGGAAGAGACCGTAGCCAAGATGGCGACGATGAGGGAAATAATATTCAACGGAAAATAAAATAGATAGATGTTCTGTAATAAGGAAAATGTAAACATACTCACTTCGCTGCTTGTCAGCCATGGTGTCAGTCATGCGGTGGTGTGTCCCGGCAGTAGGAACGCACCCATAGTGCATAACTTGAACGAATGTCCCGGCATTCAGTGCCATGCCGTTACCGACGAACGCAGTGCGGGATTCTATGCTCTCGGCTTAGTCCTTGCAACCAGATTGCCCGTTGCTGTGTGCGTAACATCAGGCTCGGCGGTACTCAATGTGATGCCGGCCGTGGCCGAAGCGTATTATCAGCACTTGCCGATAGTGGTTATCTCGGCCGACAGACCCGCTGCATGGATAGACCAACAAGACGGTCAGACGCTGCCGCAGAGCGGTGTTCTCGGGCGGTTTGTGCGTGCGTCGGTGAGCCTTCCCGAACCTAAAGACGAGACGGAACGCTGGTATTGCAACCGGTTGGTGAACGAAGCACTTATCGCCACGCGCCGATACGGGGGCAGTCCGGTACATATCAATGTGCCGATAAGCGAACCGCTGTTCTGTTTCAACACAGAAAAGCTGCCCGACGAGCGCGTGATAACCTTCCTCGACGGTAGAAAGAATCCACAGGCATTGCTCGGTGAAGTGCGGGAAAAATTGCTCCGCTCGCACCGTCCAATGATAGTCTTGGGGCAGATGAAACTCCATGATACCTTTACGCTGCCCTATGACGAAATCTACCGTTATATCCCCGTAATCGCCGAAGCTCTTTCCGTGCCTTGCGATGCCTCGTGTGTCGACACCGCTTTGGCCTTGATAGAGAATGATGAAGAAGCGTTTGCACCCGATTTCATTATATATATAGGTGGAATGGTGGTGAGCAAGCGGCTCAAACAGTTCTTGCGCAGGTGCCGGAATGCCGAGACTTGGGTGATGAACGAGGATGGAGCAGTGACAGATACGTTTATGAATCTGTCGAAAGTGGTTGTCGGCAGTTGCGAGGATGTGCTTAATTGCATGGTCGAAATTATGGAAGAGCGTGAATCCTGCTTGTTTGACGAGGATTCTTGCTCATGTGTTAACGCTTCTGATTTATCAGATAATATATCTGAAAAGGTTGATTTTGCATCGCGTTGGAACAGTCTTCTGAGCCGCGTGTCAGAAGAGTTGCTCAAAAAGACACCGTCAACGGCGCAGGCTGCGGTCGTAAAAGAATTTGAAGACCAACTCTATGATTTTGACAGATTAAACTGCACCGTGCATTACGCCAATAGTATGGCAGTGCGTCTGGCCTGTCTTCACGCTCCGCATCACATCTGTTGCAACCGCGGACTCAACGGAATCGAGGGCAGTCTGTCTACTGCCGCTGGTTTTTCATTGTCTGGGGAAGAGACCTATTGTGTCATCGGCGACCTCAGTTTCTTCTATGATCAGAATGCGCTTTGGAACACCTCGCTCAACGGTTCGTTGCGTATCTTGCTGCTGAACAATGGCGGTGGCGGTATATTCTATGGCTTGAAAGGATTGTCTGAGAGTCCTGCTTGCGACCGATACATCGCTGCCAGACATAATACCACGGCTAAAGAAATCTGCCGGCAGTATGGCGTGAAGTACCTAAAAGCCGATATCGGTAATATGAAAAAGAAGATTTCAAAGTTCATTACCTGTGAGAGCGAACGCCCGGTGTTGCTCGAAGTGAATCTATTAAAATGAGGATTGAGGATACCTGAATAAAAAAATAAGACATATATCACCCCCTTCCATCTTATATCTGTAGTGCCTTCCCCCCTTGGGGGATTAGAGGGGGCTAAAAATACAAAAGAATATGGCAAAAAGAGAATGGAAAACGATTGAGGGTTTCGACTTTAAGGAAATCCTGTTTGAAGAGTATAATCACATCGCGAAGATAACAATCAACCGCGAAAGGTACCGTAACGCATTTACGCCGCTCACCACTTGGGAGATGTCGCAGGCTTTCGCCTTTTGCCGTGAAGCCCAAAACATACGCGTGGTGCTGCTCACCGGAGCAGGCGACAAGGCTTTCTGCTCGGGCGGCGACATGAACGTGAAAGGTCGCGGAGGCTATGTGGGCACTGACGGAGTGCCCCGTCTGAATGTGCTTGATGTGCAAATGCAGATCCGTAGGTTGCCAAAGCCGGTCATTGCGATGGTAAACGGCTACGCAATCGGCGGCGGACACGTGCTGCACGTGGTGTGCGACCTGACTATTGCGAGCGAAAACGCAATCTTCGGACAGACCGGTCCGAAGGTCGGGAGCTTCGATGCAGGCTTCGGTTCGTCGTATCTCGCACGCATAGTGGGTCAGAAAAAGGCGCGCGAGATATGGTTCTTGTGCCGCCAATACAGTGCTGCCGAGGCTGAGCGCATGGGGCTTGTAAACAAAGTCGTGCCGTTTGACAGGCTCGAAGATGAGTGCGTGGAGTGGGCTGAGACTATGATGGAACGTTCACCGTTAGCACTTCGCATGATAAAGGCGGGTTTGAATGCTGAGCTCGACGGTCAGGCAGGCATACAGGAGCTTGCGGGCGATGCCACAATGCTGTATTACACGATGGACGAAGCGCAGGAAGGCGGACGCGCATTCCTTGAGAAACGCAAGCCGGACTTCGAACAATATCCGATTCTTCCGTAGCCCTCCTGCCCCCCAATGGGGGGATTAAAAAATTGCTGTAGCTCCATATCACTCTTAAAAACATCACCTATAACTCCATATAACACCAAGCAATGAACTACAAAATCGACATTTCGGAGCGCGTCCTGCATTTCAAGCAACCGGCAGGCACATCACGCGGTGTCTATAACACACGCCGTTCGTGGTTCGTCACCATTACAGATAAAAGCCGTCCGGGGCGTAAAGGCGTTGGAGAATGCGCTCCGTTGCCCGACCTCAGTTGCGATGCCATACCCGAATATGATGTGAAGTTGCGTGAGATATGCGACCGCTTCGAATGTTCCGGCACGATCGATTACGACCTGTTGCGTCCTTATCCGTCAATGCTTTTCGGTTTGGAGACGGCGCTTCTCCATCTGAATGCCGGTTCGCCGCGCCTCTTCGACACTCCGTTCAGCCGTGGCGAAGTGGGCATACCCATTAACGGACTCGTATGGATGGGCAATTTCGATGAGATGCTGGCACGGCTCGACGAGAAAATCCGGCTCGGCTTCCGTTGCGTTAAACTGAAAATCGGAGCTATCGACTTCCAAAAAGAACTTGCATTGATACGTCGCATAAGGGAGAATTTCAGTCGGCAACAGATAGAACTGCGTGTGGATGCCAACGGAGGCTTTTCCGTTGACGACGCTCCTGGGCGTTTGGAGCTGCTCGCCCGTTATGACATTCACTCCATAGAGCAGCCCATCAAGCAGCATCAATGGCGGGAAATGGCACGTCTGTGCAAGACTTCTCCCGTCCCGATAGCCCTTGATGAGGAACTTATTGGGGTGAACGACCATGATCAAAAGGTAGCCCTTCTCGACACCATCCGTCCCTCATACATCATCCTGAAGCCCTCCCTGCACGGCGGTATGCACGGTTCGGAAGAGTGGGTAAGGCTCGCCTGTGAGCGCGGCATAGGCTCGTGGATAACCAGTGCGCTCGAAAGCAACGTCGGACTGAATGCCATTGCGCAGTTCACCGCCCACATCTACGGCTCCCATATCACCATGCCGCAGGGCTTGGGAACGGGACTTCTCTTCACCGACAACATCCCGGTGCCGCTCGAAATAGGGGGCGACGAGCTGTGGTATACGGAATAAAAGGCTTAAATGACAATACATTCGAATGCCCCCTTATACCATTTTTAAGTTCTGATTAAGATAAATACGTTGTAATAAATTATTTTTTTTAATTATCCGATACGTTATTAAATATTTTTTCATATATTTGCACCATTCATACGCAGAAGTCCCGAAAGGGTGGAAGCGTGGGATGACATATATTGGAAAAGCGTTTACTTGACGCTTTGTCTTTGACTCTTCAAAGTCTCGCAAACTTGAATCCGTCATAAAGCAAAGCAATGGTAGATGCCTATGGGGTATGTATTAATGCCGTCTTTGGCGTGTCTGTATGTTTACAGATACATTCTTTGGCATATACATATTCAGCGTGGGCTTCTGCGTTGCTCGTTCTTGACGGATTGGGCAATGCGAGACGCCTTGAAGAGTGGGACGAGCGACAGGCACAGCACCCACGCTTTTTTGTATGTGTGCTACAATAATCTATTACAAAATCTTCTTATTAAGGGTGCCGGTAGGAACTAATACAATAATGAAATGAAAAAAGTATTCTTAATGGCTATCGCTCTTATGTCGGTAGTAATGGTGCAGGCACAGGTAAAAGAGGACATTGCAATCAGTCAGAAACACGCTGAGAACCTGCAAACTCTGTGTGATGATTATTCCAAAGGTAAGGCTACCGGTTTCTCAAGTGTCGACGGTTACGGCAAGGCTGTGTATGATGCGGCAGTCTTCGCAATAGCCAACAGCGTGCAGTTGGAGAACCTTTACAAGCGTCAGATTGGCGAGACAAAGGACGGAGTAACTGATGTAACTATCACAAAGCCAACTCTCGACGAGTGGATAGCACTTGGAACAACCATCGCCGGAGAAGCCGCAGCCATCAAAGCAGCTACTGACAACGTGGAAGCTGCATCAAACGAAGCAAAGGCTGCAAGCGAGACAGCTACTAAAGAGAAGAATCCGATGAAGGCTGCAAAGACTGCAAAAGCAGCGAAGGCAGCAGCGGCGGTTATTGAATTTGGCAATGCAGCCACTCCTATTCTTGTAGAAGAGAGTACTTTGCAGGCTAAGGCCGTGCAGCAAATCATAGAAACTCTCAAGTCGGGAAAGAATCTGTAATGAGACGGATCTTATTATTCGCATTGACGCTTGTGTGTGGTCTTCAAGGCTACGCACAAGCCGATACGCGCCCGGTTGTGGGTGTTGCCGCCTTCACGTGCGACCAAGAGAGCCCTTATGTGGGGCTTGTGACCGAGAAAGTCGTGGAGATGCTCACGGGCACGAGGCGATTCAGAGTGGTAGATCGTACCAGCCGGGACAAGATAAACGAAGAACTGGAACTGCAAAAGAGCGAGAGTTTCATTGACAGCAAGAACCTTGTGGAGCAGGATGTAGCTGTTGCCGCCGAGAAGATGATAACCGGGCACATCGTCAAGATACCCGTTTATCGGATTAAGAACGGCGACGGTTCGACACGAGGCTACAAGGCAAGCGTGGCATTCCAGATGAAAGTGGTGGATGTGGCAACCGGACTGAGTACCGAGGCTACGAGCTTTCAGGGTAAGACTGGACACGAATGCCTCTCGCCGGAGAGTGCGGTAACAGAGGCGATGATGTCGTTGCAGACGGATATATACGACTATTTCAGGCTGAATTTCCCTGTAACGGCGCGCATAAGTCGCATACTCGCTGAGAAAAACGGCGTAGCTAAGACACTGCTCGTGTCTGCGGGAAAGGCACAAGGAATATCCGTTGGCTGCAAATTCACTGTTGAAAGCATCGAGACAATCGATGGCCTGCCTTATCCTGTGCCTATCGGAACAATCGAAGTGAAGCGCATAGCCGGAGATATCTTCTCTGAATGCGAGGCCGACAAGAAGACCGGCACTGCCATAGCGGATAAGTTTAGGGGCGGCTCGGAAATGATATGCAAACTCATAATTAACAAATAAGCCTATTCATAATCAATAAATAAGCCTATGAAACGTATAATATTATTTGCAGTTTTCATACTTGGCATCGTCTCAACAGCCTGCGCTCAGTATCAGACAAACGTACTTTCGTCGACAAATACGGCTGTAAAACTGAGGTGTACCGGTTATGCCAAAAACAAGAAAAAGGCACTCGCTGAAGCTGAACTCGCTGCGATAAAGGCAGTATTGTTCCACGGTATTGACAATACGCAGAGTCAAACGGCACTGATTCCGACAACCGAGCAGGAGGCGATGAAGAAGCATAAGAGCTATTTCAACAACCTTTATTCAGGCGGTTATCGGGATTTCATTTCCTCGTCTGAGATAGTTCAGCCTTTCTCTAAGGACATCAATAAGCGTAAGAACATAGTCGTTGATGTTACGGTGAAGGTGCGTGTGCTGCGTGAGGATCTGGAGAAGAACGGCGTAATAAGACGGTTCGGACTATAATACTGTTGCAACATGAAAAAGATAATATTAACATTGATAATGTTTGTTGGTCTTTTGGCATCTGCCAATGCGCAACAAACGGTGACGGTACAGCCCAAGATAATGGTTGTTCCGTTTGTGAAGGAGGGCGAGGACATACGCAATGTACTTGAGAACGATGTAAACAAGCGAATTGTGCTTACGAAGATAAAGGAGGCGTTCGACAGCCGTGGATTCACAACCATAGACTTTCTCGGCAGGCTGAAGGCCCTGTCAAAGGCAAACGGATTGGCTATGGATAACCAATCTGACCTGAAGACAATGATAATCCAGCAGTCGGGAGCGGACATCTATGTGGATGCGGAGATTGATGTGGTACTCTCCGGCAGTGGCAACGGCGTGAAAGTTATCATGACGGCGTATGACATATCAACCGGAAACTCCCTGGCCAACAAGGTGGGGGATAGTGGCAAGTTCTATACCGACGACATCGGGCGACTCGCTTCGAAAGCCGTTGAAGGACAGGCTGACGCTTTTCTCAACGTGATGCAGACGAAATTCAATGACATTGTGACAAACGGACGCTCTATAAATGTTACTATAGGATTTGCGCAGACATCGCAATATTCTATGTCGAGCGAGGTTGGAGCGAATGGTTTTGCTTTGTCTGACGAGATTGAGATGTGGATGAGCGAGAACGCATATAAGGGAAACTACCACATACAGGGTACTACCGAAAAGCAAATGATATTCGACGACGTGCGTATTCCTTTGAAAGACGACAACGGCAACAACTACAACATCAACAAGTTCGGACTGAAATTTATGATGTTTGCCCGCAAGATGGGGTTGCAGATAGGCCGTGACATAAGCAACAATACACTGATTATAACCATAAAATAACATCACAAGAACTATGAAAAAAATATTAATTCTCGCCGTATTCCTTGTTTCGCTCATGCCGTCGCGGGCACAAAACGAAGTGATAAACATGGCTTTGGCTGTACCCCGGCAACAGATGACTGCCAATGCGGCCGTTCTGCGTGTGCTGAAAAGCAAACTCTCGGCGGCTCTTGCGGCAGGCGGTTGCGCGCAGACAGACTATGGCGGCATAGTCATCTCGCCTATGACGACCGTCTCGGGTAAGCAAATGATAGAAGGCGGTATGCGGACAATCAGCGTTTATGATGTGAATCTCACAGTGTCGGTGTCGAATATTATCAGTGGCACGGGCTTCAACACCATGAGTATGGACTTGCGTGGCGAGGGATATTCGGAACGTGAGGCTTTGATGTCGGCAATAAACAAGATGTCGAACAATGACGCGCGTCTCGTGAAATTTTTCTTGGAAACGCGCCGTAAGATAGTGGATTATTATACGGGCAACCGCAAAAGCATCATGACGCAGGCAAAGACGCTCGCTAATATGCAACAATATGATGAGGCTTTGGCTCTACTTTCGTCCTATCCAATGAACATCAGCGGATATGACGAGGTTGCCAATGCGATGACAGACATATATGATATGTATATGCGCGATGTTTGCAGCCAGCTCTTGCAGCAGGCAAATGGAGCTTTCGCTGCAGGAAACTACGAAGAAGCGATAGCGAGTCTGAACGTGATAGATATGCAGAGTCCGTGCGCCGGCGATGTCCGTACGCTGACAGAGAAGATAAAGCGAGAGGTGGATGCAGAGAAGCGGCAAGCCATAGAGCTGTATCTTCAGGAGATGCGCACTGCCGCAGACATTCAGAAACGGCGCGTCAAGGCCATCGAGAACATTGCTGTGGCATACTATCAGAACCAGCCTGATTTTTATTTCGTATTCTGATTATCCTGTAACAGAGGGCGGTAGATATGTAGTAAGGAGTAAAGAGGGTAAGTAGTAAAAGGCGTATCAGTATCTTGATGCGCTTTTTTTCGTGTATTTTCGGTATAAAAGAAGAATTAATTCTGGGCAACGTACCGTTTCTGCCGTATTTATCTTACTTTTGCAAAAAGGACGGTATCTCGACTTCCTGTATTAGATATACAGAGGCGTGGCGGATGATGTGGAAATCCGACAACAATACTTTCGGAACATATCCACATCCGTATGGTAACGCAAGACTACTTTATGACAAAGGCAATATGACAATAGAACAGTTTTTAGAAGAATGGAATAACGGTTCCGACAGGCTGCTCGTACACACCAGCGGAAGCACAGGCGCGCCCAAACCGATGTGGGTTGAGAAGCGGAGGATGCTGAACAGCGCGCGCATCACGTGCGATTTCCTCGGCTTGCACGGCGGCGACACAGCTCTGCTCTGTATGTCGTTAGACTATATCGCGGGCAAGATGATGGCGGTGCGGTCGGTGGAACGCGGATTGAAGCTGACGGAAATTGAGCCTTGCGGACATCCGATGGCATCGTTCGTAAGCCGTCCCGACACTTTCCCCGATGGCGGTTTCGACCTCGTCGCGATGGTTCCGATGCAGGTATATAACAGTTTGCAGGTGGCAGAAGAGGCGGAGTTGCTTCGTAAGACACGCCATCTGATAATCGGTGGAGGCGCAATCGATGACGGATTGGAGTGTCGGTTGCAGACCTTTCCCCATGCGGTGTGGAGCACGTATGGCATGACCGAGACCTTGTCGCATATCGCCCTGCGGCGCATTAACGGTGCGGATGCGAGTCCGTATTACGTGCCTTTCGAATCGGTCAGCGTGTCGCTGAATGCCGATGGGTGCTTGGTGATAAACGCTCCGCTTGTCTGTGCCGGATCATTGACTACCAACGACATTGCCGAGATAGCCCCTGACGGCCGCGGTTTCCGCATTCTCGGGCGCAAAGACAACGTGATTTGTTCTGGCGGAATAAAGATTCAAGCCGAGGAAGTGGAGCGTTTGCTGAAGCCATACATACGCGTACCTTATATAATAACTAAGAAGCCTGATAGCAAGTTTGGCGAGATTATCGTCCTTGTGGTGCAGTCTGATGGTGCAGAAGGCGCTCTCGCTGATATGGAAGCCATTGAGGCAACCTGCCGTCAAGTACTTCCCAAGTTTTGGCAACCGCGTGAATACATCTCGATGGAACGTATTCCTATGACTAAAACAGGCAAGCTGAAAAGGAATATCTTATAAGGCTTCAATGGTTATCAGAAATATTTAATGTTTTGTGTGTGGCATCAAATAATATCTTGGGTTATTCATTGATTTTTGTGATTAACTCCGTTGGTGTCAACATCTCCATCTTGGCAAAAGCAAACCATTTCTTGCCTAAATCCTTAATGGACGCACCGATATGATATACGACATCATCAATGCATAAGAATCTGTCGTGTGATTTACGGAACGCACTCACATTGATGGGTGGATATTGGCTGTTGTGTTTGTTAATATCAAGTTGTAGTTGCTGGCTTATCTGTTGAGTATATATGTCGGCAGTTACCCCCTTGTCTCTTTTGTCCAGCAAAGTGAGAACTGTTTCATCCACATAGTTGTCTATCAGGACAATGCTTCTTTTGGCACTCTTTACCAAGTCTGAAACGAACGTGTAGGCATCATATATTTGTCCGTCATAGAATATTCCCTGTTTAGGCTGAACACTTCCTTCCTCAAGTCTACGGAACACTTCATCAATGCGCTTATCTGATTCTTGTTGATGTTGCATCATTTCAAGTTGATGGTATTCTATGGTAGACAATCTTTTGAATATATCTGCATTGTTAATCAAGAAATGGCGCATGGACACGAATGCGTCCATAATACGAATGCTGACACGAATGGCTGTTTCACTTCTTAAGACAGAGGCTAACATAGAAACTCCCTGTTCTGTAAATGCAAATGGACAGACCGTAGAATGCTTGAGACTACTGAACCGGTCGCAATTTGCGACCAGTTCTTGGAATTCATTTTGTGTTAGTTGAAATCTGAAGTTCCCGGGAAACCTTAGAAGATTACGGCGGACTTGCTCGTTAAGTCGTTTAGTCTCGACGTTATATAAGTCTGCAAGGTCTCTGTCCAATATTACTTGGACACCACGGATTGTCAATATTCTATTTTCTACAGGAGATAACCGGTCGCAATTTGCGACCGGTTCACCATTGCTTACTGTTATACTTTTTTTCTCTGCCATTATATTCTCACTTCGGGGTAGTCTACAATTATAATATCCGAAATCTCGACTTGTAATAATCGGGATATCTGTATATTATTTATTTAACGTACAAAAATAGCACTTTTACATAAAATATTCACATAAAGTAATTAATGTTTGAGGAATTTTCGAAATAATATTGATTAAAAATCATATTATTATATCATTTCTGCCAATTATTGGTGGTATGTAGAATCTATTGAAAGGTTGAAAAACAATAAACATTATAAAGTGAGGTATTTATCTGAAAATATAAATATGATAATGCGATTAAATTGTCTTTAGGTTGCCATCCCTGCCGGTTTAGATTCTCGTTATAATTCTCTTGCGAAAAAATATAGCTATAATTTGCTCTAAAACAGGCTTAATTAGAGGAAATTATAGCTATAATTTTATGCTGTCAGTATCTTGTTGATTTTCAAACAAATAGCGGCTTGACGGAAAGAACGCGCAGAACTGTGCAGTACTAAGCCCTGAATACTCAAGTAATCAGCCCTGAATACTCGAGTAATCAAGCCCGAAATACTCGAGTAATCAAGCCCGAAATACTCGAGTACTACACCCGAAATACTCGAGTACTGCACCCGAAATACTCGAGTACTGCACCCGAAATACTCGAGTACTGCACCCAAATTACTTGAGTACTACACCTGGAGTACTTGAGCGTTAAGGTCAAAATGCTTGCAAAGCAGATTGTGGTGAGATGGAACAGAACGTAAAAGAAACGGCGGGTGGAACTAAAAACAGTAGAAGTCGAGGGCTTCCTTGATGTCCTTTTCCGTTGCGGTCTGGTTGATGCGGATGTCTCCGACGTTGCCGAGCAGGGTGACGTTGATTTCGTCTCCACGGTTTTTCTTGTCGTGGTGCATAAGGGCAACCAGCTCGTCGTAGTCGTCGCAGGTGATGGGCAGCGTGCCGTAGATGTCGCGGATGTAGCTTACGGTCTGGCGCATCTTGTCGGTGGGGAAGCCCGTCTGTACGGAACTCAAGTATAATTCGCAAATAAGTCCATACGCAACGGCGTATCCATGCAGTATGGGATTGCGTTTCAATGCCCATGATTCGAATGCGTGTCCGAAGGTATGACCGAGGTTCAGTGCCTTGCGTATGCCGTGTTCGTGCGGGTCTTCGGTTACGATGCGTTCCTTCACAGCCACCGAGTCGGCCAGCATACGGCTCAGACGCTCGTGCTGTTCGGGTGTTGAAAGGTCGCAGATGTCGAAGGATATAAGCTCGGCCCACATTTGGTCGTTGCTTATCAAGCCGTGTTTCAGCATCTCGGCGTAGCCCGAACGGATGTTCTCATCATCAAGGGTAGAAAGGAAATGGGTGTCGAGAATGACGGTTTTTGCGTCGTTGAAAACTCCGATTTCATTCTTCAGACCGTTGAAGTTGATTCCCGTCTTGCCTCCGACGCTCGCGTCGACCATCGCCAATAGGGTGGTGGGGATGTTGATGAAGTCGATGCCGCGCTTGAATGTGGATGCGGCGAAGCCTCCGAGGTCGGTTATCATGCCGCCTCCGAGATTTATCATGCACGAGTGGCGTGTCCCCCCGCCGTCGCCAAGTTTCTTCCAAACGTGGGCGATGCTTTCCAAAGTCTTGTTAGTATCGGTAGAGCCGATGGTTATCACGTGTGCATTTTTCAAGCAGAATAGCTCGTTAAGCGGTTTCATGCACTTCTCGCGTGTGGTGTCGTCTGCCAATATGAAGATTCGGTCGTGTTCACATTCTGCCAGCGCTTCTGTCAAGTCGAACTTGAAATTCTTTGTTATTATAACCTTTTGGCTCATGGGATATGATTTTATATTACTGTCTGTGATGTCCCCTCGTTGTGCATCATTATGCCTTGGCAATGTGTCGGCGATGTCGTTTGAGGATAATGCAAAGTTAAAAAAAAATATTACTTCCCATTGATTGGAAAGTAATACTTTATGGATTTTTTGCAGAAAAAACTTACATTTTGCGCACTTTGTAGGGTTGGTGTGCAACAATAAGGAGGCGGTAGACAGGGAGTTCGGGAGTTCAGAAGTCCCGAACTCTAATCCTCTCAGAGGGGGAGGAACCAGCAGATGTGAATACGACAAAGGAGACAGTAGATGGGAATTGGAGTATTGTCTGAACTCCTGAACTCCAGTCTACAGTCTCCTTACTTCTTACTTCTTGCCCCTTACTCTTGAAAATCAGTTGTCCTTCCAGAATGCCGGAGTGAAAATTACAAGTACGGTGAACAGTTCCAAACGCCCTACAAGCATTAGGAAAGAACACATCCACTTGGCGAATACCGGCAGTTGGCTCCATGACATCGTAGGGCCGATTTCCAGTCCGAGCGTCGGACCGACATTGCCGAGGCAACTGAGGGTGATGGTTATGGAGTTGGTATTGTCTATTCCGAATGCAATCATTGTGAAAGAGCATACGAAAGCGAGTACGAGATAAAGCGATAGGAAGGCTAAGAGGGTGACGCGCTTGGACTGCATCACGTTACTTCCGTTTATCTTCAAGGGCAGTACGGCATTGGGATGGAGTATCTGTCGGAACTCATTACGGATGTTCTTCAAAAGCATCACGCCGCGAATGCTCTTTATACCGCCGCTCGTGGAGCCTGAACAACCGCCGAAGAACATACAGACGGCAAGCAATATCCACGTTACATGAGGCCATGTGGCCGCGTCGTCGTTATACAATCCTGTTGTTGTGATGAACGATACGACCTGAAAGATGGCGCATCGGAACGCCTTCTCTATGTCATATCCGTTGCGGAAGATAAGCTCTGCCATTATGAATAGGGAGATGAGCGTAACAAGAGAGACATAGAAGCGGAACTCGGCATTGCGGAAAAGGTCGCGGATGCGCAACTTGGCTACGGCAAAATATAATAATGTGAAATTGACTCCGGAAAGGAAGCAGAACAGTGTGCAGACGTATTCCTCTGCCGGAGACCTGAACGTGGCGAGACTTCCGTTGGTAGTACCGAACCCTCCCGTGGCTGTACTGGTCATAGCGTAGTTCACGGAGTCAAACCAGTCCATACCGCATCCCATATAGCAGAACATACAGGCAATGGTTAGTACAAGATAGACAACCCATATCCACTTCGCTCCCGTGCTGAGACGTGGGTGCAGTTTGCTGCGGAGCGGGCCGGTGGCTTCGGCGGAAAAGACCTTCACCGTACCGCCGACCATCGACGGGAGTATGGCAATGGTGAAGAAAACGATACCCAGTCCGCCTATCCATTGCGTGAGCGAGCGCCAGAAGAGCAGTCCTTTAGGCAGCGATTCCACATCGTCTATGATTGTCGCGCCGGTGGTTGTGAAGCCCGACATGGTCTCGAAGAAAGCGTCGGTAAATGACAGATCGGTCAATCCCCCAATCATAAAGGGCATCATTCCAAAGAGAGAGAACATCACCCATGCCACCGTTACAACGAAATAAGCGTCGCGCCGGCTCATGTTGTTGTCGGCATTGCGGCCCAATATGCGCAGTGTCACGCCGCAAATGACGGTTATCAGTATTGAGATGAAGAATGAATAGGTGTCCTGACCTTTATAATATATGGCCATGAAAAGGCACCATAACATCAGCGATGCTTCTAAGAGCAGCAGCGAACCGAATATTTTTGATATGAGTTTGGCGTTCAGCATGGCGTTAAATGAATAGTTTCTCCACTTTCTTCACGTCGGCGTTGTGGCAGAAAACGACAACGTTGTCGCCGGCTTCAATCTGCGTATTGCCGGAAACAAGCATTCCCTCGCCGTTTCTTACGAGTCCACCGAAAGTCATTCCGCGCGGAATGGTAAGCTCCTTCACGGGCTTCTGTGTAACCTTAGAGCCTTGAACGGGCACAAATTCGGCCACGTCGGCGTTGGCGGTCATGAGAAATCTCACATTGTGGACGTTTGCGTCGAGCATCATCTGATAAATGTGCGAAGCCGCTATCACCTTCTTGTTTACGATAGTACCGATATCTAAACTCTCGGCCATGTTCACATAGTCGAGGTTTTCGACCATTGCGACGGTCTTTCTTACACCCATCTGCTTTGCCGACAGGCAGGCGAGAATGTTCGTTTCGGCGTTCTCGGTGAGTGCGACGAAAGCCTGATGACTTCTGATTCCTTCCTCCGAGAGCAATGAAAGGTCGCGTCCGTCGCCGTTTATTACAAGCGCATCTTCCGACTCAAACAGCTCGTTGAGTTCCTCACAACGGTGTTCGTTCTGCTCGATAATTTTGACGTTCATGTATTCGGGCATTATGTTGACGCTGCGCACGGCCGTTGTACCGCCTCCCATAATCATTACGTTCTTCACGTCTACATAATGTTCTTTGCCGACAATCTTCCTTATATAAGGTATGTAGTTCTTTGTCGTCATGAAATAGGCCAGGTCATAGAGTTTCAACTCATCGTTACCGCCCGGTATAATGGTGTCCATGCCGCGCTTGATGGCCACTACATGATACGGGTCATCGGCTCCGCTGATTTCCCTTAGCGGCTTGTTCAGAATCTCGCAACTCTCCCTTAGCTTTATTCCGAGCATCACAAGAGCGCCCTGATAGACATCCCATCGCTGCCGGACCCACGACATTTTCAGTCCGTTTACTATGTCAACGGCAGCAAGACTCTCTGGATAGATGAGCGAACTGATGCCCAGATTTTTGAAAAACTCCTCGTTTTCGGGATTTATGCATTCGTAGTTGTCTACTTTTGCCACGGTTTTTTGCGCCCCGAGAGCTTTCGCCATAGAGCACGCCATCATGTTGGTGCTCTCGTCGGGAGTTACCGCAATGAAGAGGTCGGCTGCCGCCACGCCCGCTTTTCGCAGCGTGTTGAGGCTCGTAGGAGATGCCGCCATTGTGAGCAAATCGAAGTCCCGGTTTATCTTCTCAAGGTTTTCGATGTTGCTGTCAATCAGTGTTATGTCGTAATTGTTACGCGACAACAGCTTTGCAAGGTATGTTCCGATAGCGTATGCGCCTGCGATGACGATTTTCATAGTCTTATTGTTTTTTTAATTGCGGCTGTATCAATGCCGGTTATGTGCTTCAGTTCGGCCACGGTTCCATGTTCTACGAATTCATCCGGTAATCCCATACGGTGGATTTCGGGGTGGAATCCGTTGTCGTTCATCCATTCCGTAACCGCTGTTCCGAGTCCGCCGTCGCGTACACCGTCCTCGATGGTGATGATGCGCTTGAAGTTTTGCGCCACCTCCGTGAGTATTTCGGTGTCGATGGGCTTCAGATAGCGCATATCATAGTGCGCCACACTGATGTCGCAGCCATCCTTTTGCAGTTCGTCGATGGCTTTCGCGACATCGTTTCCTAGTGTTCCGATGCTCAGAACCGCCACATCCTTGCCGTCGCGGAGCTTGCGGCCTTTGCCGACAGGAAGCTCTTCGAGCGGACATTTCCAGTCTACGAGTACGCCGTTGCCCCTCGGATAGCGTATCACGAAAGTACCTTTGCCCTCTGTCTGGGCTGTAAACATCAGCTTGCGCAGCTCGTGTTCGTCCATCGGAGCTGCTATAGTGAGGTTAGGAACAGGTCTTAACGCAGCCATATCGAATACTCCATGATGCGTCGCACCGTCTTCGCCTACGAGTCCCGCACGGTCGAAACACAGTACAACCGGCAGGTTCAGTATAGCCAAATCATGTATGATGTTGTCGAACGAGCGTTGTGCGAAAGCGCTGTATATATTGCAGAAGGGGATAAGACCGTCCTTTGCCATTCCCCCCGAGAATGTAACGGCATGGCCTTCGGCTATTCCCACGTCGAATGTCCGGTCGGGCATGGCCTTCATCATGATGTTCATAGAACACCCGCTCGGCATTGCCGGAGTTACGCCTACTATGCGGGGATTCTGCTCCGCCAGCTCAAGCAACGTGTTGCCGAACACATCTTGGAACTTCGGAGGTATGCCTTTGGTGTCCTTAACGATGCGTTCGCCAGTCTCTGGGTCGAATGTTCCCGGCGCGTGCCACACGGTAGCGTTCTCTTCGGCAGGCTTATATCCCTTGCCTTTCGTTGTGTGCAGATGCAGCAACTTGGGGCCTTTCATGTCTTTTATCATGTTCATGATGCGCACAAGTTCCTTTACATCGTGCCCGTCGAACGGTCCGAAGTAACGTATGTTCATTCCCTCGAAGATGTTCTGCTGATGCGAAAGTGCCGATTTCAAGGCATTGTTAAGGCGCAAGATGCCCTTTCTCCGATCGTCGCTAAGAAGTCCTTTTGAGTTCAGCCAACGTGAAACTTTGAATCTTATCCGGTTATATGTCTCGTTGGTGTCAAGGTTCAAGAGATATTTCTCCATGCCTCCTACAGCCCGGTCGATAGACATATCATTGTCGTTGAGGATGATAAGCAGGTCGTTAGGGCTTGAAGAAACATTGTTCAAGCCCTCGAATGCAAGTCCGCCGCTCATCGCTCCATCGCCTATCACTGCCACCACGTGGCGATTGGGATTATCTGTGAGCTGTGCGGCGACAGCCATTCCGAGTGCTGCCGATATGGAATTAGACGCGTGTCCGCAAGTGAATGAGTCGTATTCGCTTTCCAATGGCGATGGGAAAGGCATTATTCCGTGTAGTTTTCTGTTCTCGCAGAACCTTTTACGGCGGCCTGTCAGAATCTTATGCCCGTAGGCCTGATGCCCCACATCCCACACTATGCGGTCCTCTGGAGTATTATATACATAGTGCAAAGCCACCGTAATCTCGGTAACACCTAAGCTCGATGCCAGATGACCGGGATTCTCCGAGACTTCCCTTACTATGTCCTCCCTTAGTTCCTCGCACACTTCCGGCAGGTCGTTGATGCTTAGTTTCCGCAGGTCGGAGGGATAATCTATGTTGTTTAGCAGTCTGAGTGGCTTGTCGCCAATCAGTTTTTGACATTGCTTTGTTTGTTCTGCCATTCTATTCTGCTGATAGAAATTCTTCTATATTGTATTGTCCTGTATCAAATATAACGCAGTTTCACCTTATTTATTATCGTATGCGTGCTGCGGATAGTCGATGGTGAAATGCAGTCCGCGGCACTCCTTGCGCTCGATGGCCCATCGTGTGATGAGATAGCCCACGTTTATCATGTTGCGGAGCTCGCAGATGTCGCGGCTCGCCTTCACGCGCTTGAACAGTGCTTCGGTCTCTTCGTAAATTAAGTCGAGGCGATCCCACGCGCGTTTCAGGCGCAGGTCGCTGCGCACTATGCCCACATAGTTGGACATTATCTCGTTCACCTCCTTCACACTCTGCGTTATCAGCACCTTCTCCTCATTGGTCATGGTGCCCTCGTCGTTCCATTCCGGCACCTCGTCGTTGAACTTATACTCGCCGATATGCTCCAGACTGTGCTTTGCCGCAGTCTCGGCGTAGACAACAGCCTCGATGAGTGAGTTAGAGGCAAGGCGGTTTCCTCCGTGCAATCCCGTGCAAGAGCACTCGCCGATGGCATACAGCCGCTTGATGCTTGAGCATCCGTTCAGGTCAACCTTGATGCCGCCGCACATATAATGAGCAGCGGGGCGCACGGGGATGTAATCTTTTGTTATGTCGATACCGATAGTCTTGCACTTATGGTATATGTTAGGGAAGTGTTTCTTTGTCTCTTCCGGATTCTTATGCGTAACGTCCAGACACACGTGGCTCAGACCGTGAATCTTCATTTCCTTATCTATTGCGCGCGCAACGATGTCGCGTGGCGCAAGCGAAAGGCGTTCATCATACTTTTCCATGAAGCTATCGCCGTTTGGCAGACGCAATATGCCGCCATATCCGCGCATCGCCTCGGTGATGAGAAAAGCCGGATGGGTCTCGCCCTGATGGTAAAGGGCAGTGGGGTGGAACTGCACAAACTCCATGTCGGCTACCGTTCCTTTGGCGCGATACACCATCGCCTCGCCGTCGCCAGTGGCTATTATCGGGTTCGTAGTGGTCTGATAGACAGCTCCGCAGCCTCCCGTACACATTAGCGTTACCTTGCTCAGGTAGGTGTCCACCTTCTGTGTGTCGGGATTCAGCACGTATGTTCCGTAACATTCTATGTCAGGCGTGCGTCTTGTTACCTCCACGCCGAGGTGGTGCTGAGTGATAATCTCCACAGCAAAGTGATTTTCCCGGATGTCGATGTCCTTGTTGGCGCGCACCGCCTCCATGAGTCCGCGCTGTATCTCGGCACCCGTGTCGTCGGCGTGGTGCAGGATGCGGAACTCCGAGTGGCCGCCCTCGCGGTGCAGGTCAAACTCTCCGTCGCTTTTCTTGTCGAAGTTGACGCCCCATTTCACAAGCTCCTTTATCTGTTCAGGAGCCATTCTCACCACCTGCTCCACGGCCTTGCGGTCTGAAATGAAGTCGCCCGCAATCATGGTATCCTCTATATGCTTGTCGAAATTGTCTACTTCAAGATTGGTTACCGATGCCACGCCGCCTTGAGCGAATGAGGTGTTGGCTTCGTCGAATGACGTTTTGCATATTATACAAATCTTACCTTTATGCGCTCTGGCTACTTTCAGGGCGTAACTCATACCGGCAACACCTGCGCCGATAATAAGAAAATCATACTTATATACCATAACGGTTATTTGATTATAATCAGCGCAAAATTACAAAAAATATGTAACAGAGCACGCAAAGACTGCCTTTTTTTCCCGTTACACCGGCATTTAAGACCTAAAAGCAAAGGAGTTTGGTGAATTTAGACTATCTTTGCAAGCATGAAATTACATTTTACAATAGTAAGAGCTGTATTTTTTTCATTTCTTATAGCATTCGTCGTGATGCCAGCAATGGCTCAGCATGACGAAGACGACAGTTCTTTTATAATAGTAGAAGAAGCTGACAGCACTGCTTTGAATGACGACGCGGCGGATGCCGACACCCTTGATGCCGACACTGTGGTGGCCGCTCCCGCGCCGGTAGATCTGCCCTGGCCGCAGAATATACAGGCAGGCATAGACAAACTGCTTGACGGCAAGCTCTTCAAGTCTACCCAGGTGGGACTCATGGTGTGGGATTTGGATGCCGATTCGGTTATATATAGCCATAACGAAAAGTTCCGTTTGCGCCCCGCTTCTACGCAGAAGATGGTTACGGCCGTTGCGGCGCTCGACTATCTCGGCACGAATTATGAGTTCAGAACAGAACTCAGATACCGCGGAACGGTTGTCGACAGTACGCGTACCCTGCATGGCGACATCTACTGCATAGGTGGAATGGACCCTATGTTCAACTCAAAAGACCTTAAAATGTTTGTCGACAGTATCCGCGCTTTAGGCATCGACACCATCAGGGGCAACCTATATGCAGACCTGTCTTTTAAGGATAAGGATCGCCTCGGCTCCGGTTGGTGCTGGGACGACGACAATCCCGTACTCTCTCCGTTGCTCCTCAATCGTAAGGACTACTTCCGAGAGCAACTCCTTCGCAGCCTTTCCGAACGTGGAATAGTGCTCACCGGCACCACCGCCATACACACACCGCCCGCCGGCACCACCGTCCTGCTGTGCTCACGCGAGCGGCATATCAATGAAATATTGCGCCCGATGATGAAGCGGAGCGACAATCTCTATGCCGAAGCGATGTTCTATCAGATTGCGCATAAGATGGGAGGACGGTATGCTACCGCCAAAATGGCGCGTCAGCGCATAGACGCCACCATCCGCAAGGCCGGCATTTCCGACAAGGACTCGCATTCCGCCGACGGATCGGGTCTCTCCTTATATAATTATGAGACGCCCGAGATAGAGCTTATGCTCCTGCGTTATGCCTACCATAACTCAGACATCTACCGTCTGTTATACTATTCCATGCCTATTGCCGGTGTCGACGGGACGCTCCGTAGGCGCATGAAAGGTACGGCCGCATACAACAACGTACACGCTAAGACTGGCACCGTTACGGGCGTGAGTGCCCTCGCCGGCTATTGCACGGCCAAGAACGGCCACCGCCTCTGTTTCTCGATAATAAATCAGGGCATAAGAAACAGCCGTGAGGGCCGCAACTTTCAGGACCAGGTTTGCGCCATTCTGTGCCGATAATTCCTTTTCTTTAGCAGGCAGTAGACAGGAGTTCAGACAATATTTGCTGTACCTTTGGACTGTGAAGTAATCCAGTAAACTTGGAATAACGCTATAAAGTGAGTTAGGAAAATTTACAAAAGCGTGTGAAGTAATTCAGAAAGCATAAAGAAAAAGTGTGAAGTAAAATCAGGCATAGTAAGGTCGCATCAGTACTAAGCCCGAATTACTCCAGTACTAAGCCCGAAATACTTGAGTAATTTAGGCCGGATTACTCGAGTACTAAAGCCCCGATACTCGAGTACTAAACCCGAATTACTCTGATATTACACATAGAATACTACAATATTGGCATCATCCGATAATTCGAATTGCGATTCTTTGTCTCCTCTTGATTTGTCGGGTGAGCCGCAAAAACAACTCCATTTGGGCGAAAAAATGACGTTGTTTTATTAAAAAGTCTATACAAATGATAGCTATTTCGCATAAATGCTGTACTTTTGCAGCCGAAAAGAGAATGTGGGGAGTAAAAAGTAAGGAGATAATACAATCGTGTTTCCGCTTTATTTAGTTCCGAAAGGCGCACGGAAAGTGCGCAAGAATCAGAATAATAACCAAAAAGATAAAAGGCAAATGAAGAAAATCAGAGCAGCCGTAGTAGGTTACGGCAACATTGGACGTTATGCGATACAGGCTCTTGAGGCTGCCGCAGACTTCGAAATTGCAGGTGTGGTGCGCCGCAATGGCGCAGAGAACAAACCGGCAGAGTTGGCTGATTACGAGGTCGTGAAGGACATCAAGGAACTGAAAGACGTTGATGTGGCAATTCTCGCAACGCCTACACGTTCATGTCCGGAGTATGCCAAGAGCATAATTCCGCAGGGAATAAACACCGTCGACAGCTTCGATATCCACACATCCATCCTCGATTATCGCACCGAGATGATGCCTATCTGCAAGGAAAACAATGGCGTGAGCGTGATTGCCGCAGGTTGGGATCCGGGTTCGGACTCTATCGTGCGCACCCTTTTGCAGAGCCTTGCGCCGAAAGGACTCAGCTATACCAACTTCGGGCCGGGTATGTCGATGGGCCACTCGGTATGCGCGCGTTCAAAGAAAGGTGTGAAGAACGCTCTCTCAATGACCATACCGCTTGGTGAAGGCATTCATCGCCGTATGGTGTATGTGGAGCTTGAGGACGGCGCTACGCTCGAAGATGTTACGAAAGAGATTAAGGCCGACCCGTATTTCTCTAACGATGAGACCCACGTGATTGCTGTTCCGTCGGTAGACGATGTTCGCGACATGGGCCACGGCGTGAATATGGTGCGCAAGGGCGTTAGCGGTATAACCCAGAACCAGCGTTTCGAATTCAACATGAGCATCAACAACCCGGCTCTTACGGCCCAGGTACTCGTCAATGTGGCTCGTGCAACGATGCGCTTGCAGCCGGGATGCTACACTATGGTAGAGATTCCGGTCATCGATATGTTGCCGGGCGAGCGCGAAGACCTTATACCGCATTTGGTATAAGTTAGGTCGTGAGGTTATGAGGTTGAAGGTTTAAGGTTTTAAGGTGAAATGTGCTTTTCGTACTATCACCTTACAATCTTAAACCTCTTATTTTATGTTTTTTGCTCTAATTAAAAGGCATTTCTCTCTCAACTCTCTTCTTTACTCTCTTTACTCTCTCCTCTTTCCCGAAACATTCTTTTGCCGATACAGAAAAAAGTTGTATATTTGTCGGGGTATATGATAGACAGACAGACCATAGACAAGATAATGGATGCGGCAGACATCGTTGAGGTGGTGTCGGAATTTGTCTCGTTGCGCAAGCGCGGAACGAGCTATAAGGGCTTGTGCCCGTTCCATGACGACACCACTCCGTCGTTTTCCGTGTCTCAGGTGAAAGGAGTCTATAAGTGTTTTGCGTGTGGTGAGGCCGGCAATGTGGTGAACTTCCTCATGAAGCACGAGCAGATGACCTATACCGAGGCTCTGCGCTGGCTCGCCAATAAGTATCACATAGAGATAAAGGAACGCGAGCTGACCTCCGAGGAGAAACGGCAGGAAAGCGAACGCGAGTCGATGCTCATCGTGAACGAGTGGGCGGCGAAATATTTCGAGGATATACTGCACAACGATGTGGACGGCGTGGCGATAGGAATGCAGTACTTCCGTTCGCGCGGATTCCGTGATGACATCATCAATAAGTTCCGTTTGGGCTTCTGCACAGCCTCGCGCGACGCTATGGCGAAGGCTGCCCGCAAAGCAGGATATAAGGACGAATATCTCGTGAAGACCGGCCTGTGCTTTCAACGCGACAACGGCGATTTGCTCGACCGGTTCAGTGGGCGCGTGATGTTCCCGTGGCTGGGCATCAGCGGTAAGATAACGGCGTTCGGAGGGCGGCTTCTTGATTCGCGCACAAAGGGTGTTCAGCAGAAATATGTGAACTCGCCCGACTCGGAAATCTATCATAAGGAGCGCGAACTCTACGGCATCTATCAGGCTAAGAAAGCCATCGCAAAGCTCGATTTGGTGTATATGGTGGAGGGCTACACCGATGTTATATCGATGCACCAGTGCGGTATCGAGAACGTGGTGGCCAACTCCGGAACTGCGCTCAGCGTGCATCAGATTCGCACCCTGCACCGTTTTACAAATAATATAGTGCTGCTCTACGATGGCGATGAGGCCGGTATTCACGCTGCCATGCGCGGAACGGATATGCTGCTGGCCGAGGGCATGAACGTGAAGGTGATGCTCCTGCCCGACGGCGACGACCCCGACAGCTTCGCAAGGAAGCACACCGCGGCCGATTTCCGCAAGTACATTGAGGACAACAGGACCGACTTCATCGTGTTCAAGATAAACCAACTGCTGCGCGGAGTTACCGACCCGACGAAGCGTTCTGAGGCTATCAACTCCATTGTGAGGAGCATCTCGGTGATAAAAGACCAGATACTGCGCGCCACATACATACGCGAGTGTGCCAACAGTACGGGAGTGGCCGAACAGACGCTTATTGCCACGATGAACAGATTTATCTATAACGACCGCGAACAGGAACGCAAGGATATGGAGCGTGAGCAGAATGCCGCTCCGCATCAGTCGCCCCTGTCGCGCGCCACGCCATCGCAGCAGGCCCGAAAGCTCGAGGATTTGCTCATACAGATGGTTATCCGTCATGGCGACGAGATTATCATGCGCGACGTGGAGGATGCCGAGGGCAATCTGATAAGTCTTAATGTGGCGCAATATATCAGTTATGACCTCAGTCTCGACGACCTTTCTTTTGCCAATCCCCTATACAACCGCATCTTGGCCGAGGCCGTGGAACACAGCGTTGACGAGGGCTTCAAGGCAGAAGAGTACTTCACCCGTCACCCAGACATAGAGGTTAGCACGGTGGCTGTGGCCATGAGCGTCGAGGAATTTAAGTTGTCGGAGAGTCTGCAACTGCGCAACAGCGAGACGATATTGCGCAACCGGGTGCTACATCTCGTGCTTGATTTCCGTATGGACTACGTCGAGAACAAACTGAGAGAGCTGCGGGCGCAACTCTCTCAGGTGGCGGGCAACGTGGAACAGATGATGAACACGATGGGCGAGATAAAGAAAATGCAGGACATACGCAACCTGCTTGCGCGCAAATTAGGAAATGATATTGTTGTTTGACAGATTATGATATATGTTCACTGGATAGTATTTGTACTATATACGATACTTGCTGTGCTGGCAATGTTGGCCGTATTGATGGACAACCGCCAGCCTGCTAAGACGATAGCATGGCTTCTCGTGCTTTCGTTTGTACCAGTCTTGGGCATTATCCTCTATATCTTCTTCGGGCAAAACTTGCGGCGCAACAGGAAAATGTCGCAACAAAAGACCGATATTCTCACGAAGCGGACAATGCTGGGATATGTGGAACAGCATGACCTGATTATCCCGGAGAAATACCGTTTCATAATAAATCAATTCTCTAACCAGACATACGCGTTGCCGTTCAAGGACAACGAGACCGACATCTACACCGACGGACATTCATTCTTCCTTGCTTTGCTCAAAGAAATCGGGCGCGCCAAGAATCATATACACATCGATACGTATATCATCGATGACGACCCGTTAGGCAGGCTCATTACGGATGCGCTGATAGACAAGGCTCGCGAGGGCGTGGAAGTGAGGATGATATACGATGACGTGGGCAGTTGGAAAACGAAAAACCGCTTCTTCGACAGAATGAGGGCTGCGGGAATAAAGGTCTATCCGTTCATGCCGGTGCGCTTTCCGGCATTCACCAGCAAGGTGAACTACCGCAACCACCGCAAGATTTGCATCTTCGACGGCACAACGGGCTTTATCGGTGGCATGAACATTGCCATGCGTTACGTTTATGGAAGGAACTCACAGGCGTGGCGTGATACGCATTTGCGGATACGGGGAAATGCTGTTTATGGCCTGCAATGGGCATTCTTGGTGGATTGGTATTTTCTGAGCAGAGAGCAGATAACCGACCGTAAGTATTATCCGAAGCAGCAAACGAAGCACAACGGCTGTCTGATGCAGATTGTGTTAGGCGGTCCGATGACCGAATGGCCGGTCTTGGAACAGGGCTATGTGCGCATTTTGCTTGAGGCAAAGCAGTATGTCTATATCGAAACACCATACTTCCTGCCTACCGAGCCGGTGCTTTTTGCAATGCGAACGGCCGCACAAGCCGACATCGACGTGCGCCTGATGATGCCAAAGAAGGGTGATGCCATATTCGTGGAATGGGCTTCACGCACTTATCTGAGGGATGTTGCAGAAGCCGGTGTGCGTGTCTATCTGTATGAGGCAGGCTTCAACCACTCCAAACTGCTTGTCTGTGATGATTCGTTGGCTTCGTGTGGCTCGGCGAATGTGGATTTCCGGAGCTTTGAAAACAATTTCGAGGCAAACGCTTTTATATACGACAAACCGCTTGCCATGCGCTTGAAAAAAGTCTTTATGGATGATTTGAAGCAGAGTACGCTACTCGATGAAGATACCGAAATACATCGCCAGCCGTTCGTCAGCAGACTTTGGGAGTCGCTTGTCAGGCTTCTTTCGCCGCTGTTGTGAGAATTCTCTTTTCTCTTCCCCTTAACTCTTGAATATTGAAAAGTTCACACTGCCGTAGCTGCGGTGCTCCACAAAGCCTTCCTCCGACGAGAAATCGTTTTGCTTTCCGTGCTCAAATACGAACACGCCGCCGGGCTTCAGCATATCGGCCTCACGCACAAGAGCCGGTATCTTGGCCAGATCGGGAAGCGCGTAGGGCGGGTCTGCGAAGATGAAATCAAACTGTTGCTTGCACGATTTAATAAATCTGAAAACATCACCACGCACAAGCACATGGTTCTTTGCACCTATCTTATTTATACATTGGGCTATGAAATTTGCATGGTCGCGGTCTTTTTCCACACTAATCACCGACTGGCAACCGCGCGAAAGCATTTCGAGCGAGATGCTGCCTGTGCCTGCAAAGAGGTCGAGCGCGGTGCTTTCCTCAAAGTCGATGTACCCGTTCAGCACGTTAAAGATATTCTCTTTTGCGAAATCCGTTGTCGGACGTGCCTTGAAAGAGCGTGGAATGTCGAAGTGCCGGCCTTTATATAAACCTGTTATTATTCTCATATCAGTGTCTTGATAAATATGTTTTAGCTTCTTGCTAAATAATTTTCAGTGTCTTGATAAATGATTTCGGTGTCCCGATAATAATCTTTTGGAGCCCCGGTGACAATCTTTTCCGTAGATAAGACGATGTCCTTCCGTCAAATATTGGCACTCAGATGCAATGCCAACAAGTCGTATTCGATGTTCGGAATGGCCGTCGCCCTGGCCCTGTTGAAGTCGGCCACGGGGTTGATGGCGTATGCCCGAGTAACGTGTTTGCGCAGATTCTCCAATAGCCAGTCCTTATGCACGATGTCGCCGCATACGTGTATCTCGTCGTTATCCACATTATAGCCCAACTGCCGCCATGCGTAGAGGATGTAATACAGCGCATCGTGAGCGTGTTTTGCATTGAAGGTGTTGCAGAATTTGAATCTGTTGTTCGCGTAACTGAATACATCCACCTTCTTGTCGTGGAAGTGGGCAAACAACTTCGAGCGTGTTCCCGTGAAGCTGCGATGGTAAAGATGCAGCCAGACGGATTGAGATGCGGGTATGAAACGAATCTCCTTGAAGTGGTCCTCGATAACCATTTTCAGGTCTTTGTTCACTCCGAACGCCGCCACCACATTCAAATCGGGCAGTATGCTGTACAGAATCTCGTCCTTCTTGTGGTCCGTGAACGTGTGGGAATACATCGATGAGAGAATCTTCTCGCTGAACTCATCGATTGGAACAAGCATCACGGGCGAGTCTACGAGCACAAGCACGCGGCGGTAGCCACTCATCAGCAGCTCCAGCGACTTGAAAGCGTCGCGCAGATTGGCTGCCATCGAGATGCCACTCTTCGCGTTATATGGTTCATATACGATGTTTCTCTCGGCCTGCGGATTGCCCACCGAGACAGAAAGCGAGTCTGTCCCGACGCGAATCACAAGTTGCATACGGTTGTCCGTTTGTATTCTATTCCCAGTTTCCGGCATTATTGTTTGGTGTTATAAGGTCTCCTATTTTCAGTCCCGGGTATAATCCCGCTTCGTTTGCGGCCTCCACGAGGTTTGCTATGCTGTTTTCATCGAGCCCGTTAAGGTACTGCTGATATTGCGCGCCACACTCCATGAGCGGCATCTGTTGTCCCGACTTCGTGATGACGGTCGTTGCGCTGAGGCTGAACCGTTCACCGTCAGAATACGGGATATACTGCAAAGAGTCGGCCATATAGCCTTTCTTTACGAGCGTGGCAAAACTTCCGGTGTATGTCCCCGTGGCTTTGCGGAACCGTTCCTGCGCCTGCCGTATCTTCATGAGGCGTGTTTTCACGGCCAGTTCGCGTTCGCCGCGTTCCCTGTCGAACACCATCGGGCGGTAGACGCTCAGGAAACAGATGATTGCAAGCATCAGAACACAAGCCATAAGTATGAAATTATTGCCCCGTTTCTGTCTCATTCCCATTTATTATTCTTATTTTTGTCGTTGGAACGCTATGCTTGGATATATGGAAGTGAAGAGGGAAGAGTGAAGAACGAAGAATCCATTACCTGAAATGGTATTGTCTGTCTCCTGTCAAAGTGAAGACTCCATACCTAAAATGGTATTGTCTGTCTCCTGTCAAAGTGAAGACTCCATACCTAAAATGGTATTGTCTGTCTCCTGTCAAAGTGAAGACTCCATACCTAAAATGGTATTGTCTGTCTCCTGTCAAAGTGAAGACTCCATACCTAAAATGGTATT
>ENA-ORRE01000113-ORRE01000113.1-human-gut-metagenome-genome-assembly--contig:-NODE-113-length-62614-cov-5.948225_pt1 | contig 62614 bp, 46 predicted proteins | sample MGYA00242171_ERZ509126 | MGnify/ENA primary metagenome ERZ509126 (study PRJEB26280, sample SAMEA2338648) | human gut metagenome | biome: human gut; feature: human-associated habitat; material: faeces... | reverse complement strand
CCCCGCCTTTTTTGTGATTGCGCAAGTATGTAGGGCCGCACACATAACATATTGGTGTCCGGGGAAATTTTCGTCCATCGCCGCACGATACAAACCGAACTGAATGGCATAAAAGGAGCTTGCCTGCCTGTTTTCTCGCCCCACCGCATCATCAGGGCGGTTCCGTCCCCGTTTTAAGGTTCCCCGAACACCAATAATATAAAAAAGCCGACGACCGCGGTGGAGCGGTCGCCGGTATGCCGGAGCGTGGAAACGGTCAGTGCTTGGTGCCGAAAGTGAAGCAGAGGCTGGCACGGCTCAGATCGAGCTCGCACAGCGTCGGCCGGTAGATGTACGGCAGGCAGTTGGTGACATACACCGCACCGGTCATTGTGTTCGTCTCGGAAGCGATGTCGACGGGGATGAGCACGAAGTCCATGTCTTCCTCCTTGACTGTCTTGCCCTCGGCCAGCAGGTCGACGATGTACTGGCGCATGGACGAGAAAGTGTACTTGCCGGTGGCAGTGTTGTAGCTGCCGTAGAAAGATTTCTTGCTGGCGTCGGGAATCTCGTTGTTGGCGAAGAAGGAGGTCATGTCGCAGCGACGCACGAGCAGCAGGTTGGGCGCAGGCCGCAGGCCATAATCGTTGGTGATGCTTCGGGCCGGGATGGTGAGCACGAGGTTGTTGACCACGGCAAGGTCGAAGTCGGTGGCGTAATATTTGTCGACAATCTCCTGAGCCGGGATGCGCACCGAGGCGAGGTAGCCGCAGGGCGACATCACCACTACCTTGTTGTCGCGCTCCACCATGTCGCGGATGGGCCTGGCGATGTTCATGCGCAGGTTGTTGGAGCTGAGCACTTCGGGGGCGGTGGAGAATATGGTCACCGAGTCGCGGCCGACGCCGTCAACATATTTAAGTGTGTCGTTGACCATAACCGACACGCGCTTCTTGACTTTGTAGTAGACCGACATCTCGGCCACGGTGACGTTGACCATGCATCCCTTGCCGAAAGTGTTCTCGATGTACAGGCCGGGGAAGTATCGGTTGAAGTCGGCAGGCCACTGGAACACAGAGGGGTCGGTGCGGTACTGGGTGATGAACTTACGTCCCATTTCCAGCGGCAGTTCCACTTTGAGCGTGGTGAAGCCGGAGGGGTAGTCGGCGGCGCTCAGGCCGAGGATGGATGCGGTGTAGTTGCGGACGCCGAGCGGATGGGCAGGGTCGTAGTAGCCAGTGGGGTCGAAGCTGCTCTGGATGCCGGAGGGCAGCTGGCGGGTGAGCTCATAGACCTTGAGCTGGCATGGCGCCAAAGAGTCGCCGGTCAGGGCGCCACGACGGAAGTTGAGCTTGAGGGCCATGCCGGAGACGGAGTCGACAGGGACGGTGTCGGGCATGGACAGCGAGGTGGCTGACATCAGCTGGGTGACGATGGAGGAGCTGTAGCTGCCCACGCCTTCCATGTCGACGGCGCCCAGGAGCATCGTCTCGGAGCGGGTGTCGAAGGCGGGCTGATGGAAGGACTGTCCGGTGATGACGAACGAGGAGTCGACGTTGATGGCCACATTTGGTTCGGCCAGCGAACCGCCTATGCCGGAGGTGTCTTCGCAGGCGGAGAGTAGAAGCAGCACGCCTGCAGCAGCCGATATGAGGAATTTCAATTTCATGTACGGAATCTTAGTTTCGGCACGCGATGGAGCGTGGGAAGTCGGGGTCACTTTTTTTCGAGCGAGAGGTAGAAGTCTTTGTAGGCGTCGGCGTCGAATGCCTGGCCGTCGGCGCGGACGTCGAGCCGCATGACGGGCTTGCCGAGGCTTGCGGCGAATTCGGAGAGTCCCTGCCCGGGAGCGCCTCCGAACACGATGGCGTCGGCGTGGCGCATGGCCAGGCGGTGCATGGAGTCGGGGTCGGAGGGGTTGGCGATGATTTCCTGCATATCGTCGTCCGCCACGCCTTCTTCGCGCAGCTTGTCGACAATCTTGGGGTCGAGTGTGGCCGGGTCCTGGCCGGGCAGGATGGTGTAGACGATGGCGGGCTTGTTCTCGCCCGGCTCGGAGTCGTATAGTCGGCGCAGGTAGAGGGTGCTGAGTGCGGACATCCAGCCCATACAGTGCACTATGCGCACGTCCCACTGGAGCTTGCGCACTGTCTCCATGGTGCCACGAGTGAAGAAGATGGCACGCTCGTCGTTGTCGGCGCGGTTGGTGCCGAGCGGGCCGGAGTCGCTGGCCAGCCGCTGGAAATAGTCGTCGTTGTCGACGAAGTAGACCTGTATGCGCGAGGGGTGCATGGAGGCCACCTTGATGATGAGGGGGTGGTCGGTGTCGGCGATGGAGATGTTCATGCCGCTCAGGCGTATCACCTCGTGGAGCTGGTTGCGCCGCTCGTTGATGGTGCCGAAGCGCGGCATGAAGATGCGCACTTCGTAGCCGCCGCCCTGGCTCATGACGGGCAGGTCCCGCCCCAGGCGCGCGTTGGCGCTGTCGGGCAGGTAGGGGGTGATTTCCTCGGTGATATAAAGTATGCGCGGTTTTGCCATGTCTCGTCTCGTTTTGCGGAACCGGCCACGCCTGTCGCAGGCCCGTTCCCTATAATTTGTGCAAAGTTACGAATTTTTATTGAAACGGCGGCCATTACCTATTATATTTTAAATTCTTTAAGGAAACATGGGGCGTGGCGGGCCAAAGACTTGCATACTTCGGCGAAGCGTATTAACTTTGCAGTCTGAAAACTGCAAGACTAATTTTTGCAACGACAATGAAGATACTCCGAACGCGCCACGAGTTCGAGCAGCACTGCGAGGCAGAGCGCAAGAGCGGGCGGCGCATAGGGCTTGTGCCCACGATGGGAGCGCTGCACCAGGGCCATCTGTCGCTGGTGCGCCGCGCCATACAGGCCGGCGACGCGGTGGTGGCAAGTGTTTTTGTGAATCCCACCCAGTTCAACAACGCCAACGACCTGGCGACCTATCCGCGCTGCGAGGCCGACGACTTCGCGCTGCTCGAGAGCGCGGGCGTCGGCGCCGTGTTCGCGCCTACCGTCGAGGAGATGTACCCCGGCGGCCAGCAGCGCGACCATGACTTCGACCTCGGCGCCGTGGCAGAGGTGATGGAGGGCCGCTACCGCCCCGGGCACTTCCAGGGCGTGGCCCAGGTGGTCAGCCGACTCATGCGCATGGCCGGCCCCTGCCGTGCATACTTCGGCCAGAAGGACTACCAGCAGATCGCCGTGCTGCGTCGCATGAAGGCCACCGAGGGCCTCGACGACGTGGAGATCGTGGCCTGCCCCATCCACCGCGGCGAGGACGGCCTGGCCATGTCTAGCCGCAACCGCCTGCTCACCCCCGGACAGCGCAAGACCGCCCCCGGCATCTACCGCATACTGCGCGAGAGCGTCGACTATTCCCGCGCCCATTCCGTGGAGGAGACCCGCCGAGAGGTCGTGGAGCGCGTCAACCGCCTGCCGGAGTGCCGCGTAGAATACTTCGAGATCGCCGACGCCGACACCCTGCAGGGTATCGCGCGCTGGACCGACGCCGACTCGGTAATCGGCTGCATCACCGTCTACTGCGGACAGGTCCGCCTCATCGACAATATCTTCTACCGCCCCCTGCCGGAGCTGTAATCCGAGCTTACTGACATGCTTATAGAAATGCTTACTGCCAAGATTCACCGCGTGCACGTCACGGAGGCGAACCTGAACTATGTGGGCAGCATCACCATCGATACCGAGCTGCTGGAGGCCGCCGGCATCCTGCCGGGCCAGAAGGTGGCCATCGTCAACAACAACAACGGCGAGCGCTTCGAGACGTACGTCATCGCCGGCCAGCCCGGCACCGGCGTCATCTGCCTCAACGGCGCCGCCGCACGTCGCGCCCAGCCCGGCGACGTCATCATCATCATCGCATACGCGATGATGACCCCCGAGGAGGCCCGCGCCAACAAGCCGCGCGTCATCTTCCCCGACACCGCCACCAACCGACTTGTGAACTCATAACTCTCCCCACAATAATATATGTTCGAGAACCTACAGGAGCGGCTTGAACGCTCATTCAAGATACTCAAGGGCCAGGGCCGCATCTCCGAGATCAACGTCTCCGAGACGCTCAAGGACGTGCGCCGCGCCCTGCTTGACGCCGACGTCAACTACAAAGTGGCCAAGCAGTTCACCGACACGGTGAAGGCCAAGGCCATGGGCCAGAACGTCATCAACGCCCTCAAGCCGCAGGAGCTGATGCTGAGCATCGTGCGCCGCGAGCTCATCGACCTGATGGGCGGCGAGAAGGCACCCTTCAACGTCAAGGGCAACCCGGCCGTGGTACTCATGTCCGGCCTGCAGGGTTCCGGCAAGACCACCTTCTCCGGCAAGCTCGCCCTCCGCCTCAAGACCACCCAGCGCCGCAAGCCCCTGCTGGTGGCCTGCGACATCTACCGCCCCGCCGCCATCGACCAGCTCAAGGTCCTCGGCGAGCAGATCGGGGTGCCCGTCTACAGCGAGCCCGACTGCAAGGACGCCGTGGCCATCGCGCGCCGCGGCATCGAGCACGCACGCGCCAACCACCTCGACCTGGTCATCATCGACACCGCCGGCCGCCTGGCCGTCGACGAGCAGATGATGCAGGAAATCGAGGCCATAAAGAAAGGCGTCGAGCCCCAGGAGACGCTCTTCGTCGTAGACGCCATGACCGGCCAGGACGCTGTCAACACCGCCCGCGAGTTCAACCAGCGCCTCGACTTCGACGGCGTCGTCCTCACCAAGCTCGACGGCGACACCCGCGGCGGCGCGGCCCTGAGCATCCGCACCGTCGTCCAAAAGCCCATCAAGTTCATCGGCTCCGGCGAGAAGCTCGAGGACATCGAGGACTTCAACCCCGAGGGCATGGCCAGCCGCATCATGGGCCAGGGCGACATCTGGACCCTGGCGCAGAAGGCACAGGACATCATCGACCAGGACGAGGCCGAGCGAATAAACGAGCGCATCAAGCGCAACAAGTTCGACTTCGACGACTTCCTCCAGCTCATCCACAAGATCAAGAAGATGGGCAACCTCAAGAACCTGGCGTCCATGATACCGGGCGTGGGCAAAGCCATCAAGGACGTGGACATCGACGACAACGCCTTCAAGAGCATCGAAGCCATCATCGGCTCCATGACGCCCTTCGAGCGTGCCAATCCCCAGGCCATCAACGCCAGCCGCCGCAAGCGCATCGCCAGCGGCTCCGGCACCACCATCATGGAAGTCAACCGCCTGCTCACACAGTTCGAGCAGAGCCGCAAGATGATGCGCATGGCCACCCAGATGAAGAACCCCGCCGCCATGATGAAGCAGATGCGCCAGGCCCGCAAAGGCCAACGCCGCTGAACGCCCCCAAGGACCTTAGAGACCTTAACGACCTTAAAGACCTTACAAGAAAGATGACAATCATCGACGGCAAGGCCACAGCCGAGCAGATCAAGACCGAGATAGCCGCCAAGGTGGCCGCCATAGCCGCCTCCGGCAAGCGTGTGCCACACCTAAGCGCCATACTGGTGGGCCACGACGGAGGCTCCGAGACATACGTGGCCAACAAGGTCCGCGCCTGCGAGCGCTGCGGCTTCCGCTCCACGCTGCTCCGCTTCCCCGACACCATCACCGAGGCCGAGCTCATCGGCGAAATCGACCGCCTCAACCGCGACCCCGAGGTCGACGGCTTCATAGTCCAGCTCCCCCTGCCCGCCCACATCGACGAGCAGAAGGTCACCGAGGCCATCCTGCCCGACAAGGACGTCGACGGCTTCCACCCCGTCAACGTCGGCCGCATGAGCATCGGCCTGCCCGGTTTCCGTTCGGCCACACCGGCCGGCATCATGGAGCTGCTGCGCCGCTACTCCGTCCCCACCTCCGGCAAACATGCCGTGGTACTGGGACGCAGCAACATCGTCGGCAAGCCCATGGCCACACTACTCATGCAGAAGGGCGAGCCAGGCGACTGCACCGTCACCGTCTGCCACTCCCGCACACCAAATATTAAAGAGGTGTGCCGCGGCGCCGACATCCTCATCGCCGCCCTCGGCAAGCCCGGGTTCGTCACCGAGGACATGGTCAAGCCCGGAGCTGTGGTGATCGACGTCGGCACCACCCGTGTGCCCGACGCCACCCGCAAGTCCGGCTTCCGCCTCAGCGGCGACGTCGACTTCGAGCACGTCGCTCCCAAGTGTAGCTACATCACCCCCGTGCCCGGCGGAGTAGGCCCGATGACCATCTGCTCGCTGATGATGAACACCATGCAGGCCTGGCGCCAGAACGTTGCCAGGGACTGACAACCCGCGCCGAAAAGCAGGGACGCACCCTGATGCGTCCGCTGCCCGCAACATGACTGAACGATTTCGGACGCACCCTGGTGCGTCCCTACAAGCGATAACTAAATGCACCCTCTGCTGATACTCCTCTTTTCGTTCCTGCAGTGGTTCACCGGCGCCACCTCCCCCGGAGGGCCGCAACAGGCCGAGTTGCTCTTCGTCGGCGACGCCATGCAGCACCAGGCCCAGCTCGACGAGGCCCTGCGCCTGGGCGGCGGCAAGCGCTACGACTACTCCGACTGTTTCACGCTCATCGCCCCGGAAGTCATCAAGGCCGACTATGCCGTCGTCAACCTCGAGGTGCCCCTCGGCGGCGGGCCGCGCTACTCCGGCTATCCCTGCTTCTCGGCACCCGACTCATACGCCGAGGCCCTGCAGGACGCCGGATTCGACCTCTTCCTGACGGCCAACAACCACTGCCTAGACCGCGGCGACGCGGGAGTGCGCCGCACCGTCAAGACACTCACCAGCATGGGCGTCGACCACACCGGCACCTGGCACGACGCCGCCGATCGCGCCGCCACCCCTCCGCTGGTCCGCAACATCAACGGCATCAAGGTCGGCTTCGCCAACTACACCTACGGCACCAACGGCATCGCCCCCAAGGCCGGCGCCGAAATAGCCCTCATCGACAAAAAGGCGATGGCCCGAGAGGTGACAGCCCTGCGAAAGGCCGGTGCCGAGATCGTGTGCGTGTGCATACACTGGGGCGTGGAATACCAGCTTACCGAGCACGCCAGCCAGCGCGAGACCGCCCAGTACCTGGCCGACCTCGGCGTCGACCTCATCATCGGCTCACACCCGCACGTCATCCAGCCCATGAAGGTCATGCACAACGTCAAGACGGGCAAGGACGTGCTCGTGGTCTACTCCCTGGGCAACTTCATCTCCAACATGAAGACGGGCCCGACGCGCGGCGGCGCCCTGGTAAAGGTGCGCCTGACCCGTGCCAAGGACGGCACCGTCACCTGGTCCGCCCCCGTCTACGACACTTTCTACTCCTCGAAACCGTGCGCCGAACTGCGCAACTACCAGGTCATCCCATCGTGGCTCAGCGACCTCATCCCGCCGGCCCAGCGAGGCTGGTGGAACACCTTCAACAACTCCGCAGAGCGCATCTTCAGCCTCCACAACGTCGGAGTGCCGCGGATGGAAGCGCCAAATGTAGGGACGCACCCTGATGCGTCCGAAACCAGGTAGTCCTGTTGCTTGTAGGGACGCACCAGGGTGCGTCCCTACAAGCAACGACTCTCAACTCTAAACTAAAGAATGATACAAGTCAACAACCTCGGCCAGCAATTTGGCAAACGCACTCTCTTCCAGGACGTCAACCTGACGTTCACCCCAGGCAACTGCTACGGCATCATCGGAGCCAACGGCGCCGGCAAGTCCACACTCATGCGCATCCTCAGCGGAGAGCTGCAGCCCACCCACGGCACAGTCACCTTCGGCCCCGGCGAGCGCCTCAGTGTCCTCAGCCAGGACCACTTCGCCTTCGACGACTGCACCGTCATGGAGACCGTGCTCCGCGGCCACACCGTGCTCTGGGACATCATGCAGGAGAAGGACGCCATATACGCCAAGGAAGACTTCAGCGACGCCGACGGCATCCGCGCCGCCGAGCTCGAGGAGAAGTTCGCCGAGCTCGAGGGCTGGAACGCCGAGAGCGACGCCGCCGCGCTGCTCAGCGGACTCGGAATCAAGGAGGCAAACCACTACACCCTCATGCGCGACATGAGCGCCAACGAGAAAGTGCGCGTGCTCCTGGCAAAGGCCCTCTTCGGAAACCCCGACAACCTGCTGCTCGACGAGCCCACCAACGACCTCGACCTCGAGACAGTGGCCTGGCTCGAAAACTACCTCGCCAACTTTGAGAACACCGTGCTCGTCGTCAGCCACGACCGTCACTTCCTCGACGCCGTCTCCACCCATACCCTCGACATCGACTACAACAAGATGACGCACTTCGCCGGCAACTACTCCTTCTGGTACCAGTCCAGCCAGCTCGCCCTGCGCCAGCAGCAGATGGCCAACAAGAAGGCCGAGGAGAAGCGCAAGGAGCTGCTCGAGTTCATCCGCCGCTTCTCGGCCAACGTCGCCAAGAGCAAGCAGACCACCTCCCGCAAGAAGATGCTCGAGAAGCTCAACGTCGAAGACATCAAACCCTCCTCGCGCCGCTATCCCGGCATCATCTTCACCCCCGAGCGCGAGGTCGGCAACAAGATACTCGAAGTCAAGGGCCTGACGGCCAGCCAGGACGGCGACGTTCTCTTCCGCGACGTCAACTTCCAGGTCGAGAAGGGCGACAAGATCGCCTTCCTCAGCCACGACCCGCGAGCCATGACGGCCCTGTTCGAGATCATCATGGGCAACCGCAAGCCGGACTCCGGCGACTTCGCCTGGGGACAGACCATCACCACCGCATACCTGCCCCTGGACAACAACCCCTTCTTCAACACCGACCTCAATCTCGTCGACTGGCTCTGCCAGTATTCCAAGGACAGCTCCGAAATCTACCTCAAGGGCTTCCTGGGCAAGATGCTCTTCTCCGGCGAGGAAGTGCTCAAGAAAGCCTCCGTGCTCAGCGGCGGCGAGAAGATACGCTGCATGATCTCGCGCATGATGCTCACCGACGCCAACACCCTCGTGCTCGACTCGCCCACCAACCACCTCGACCTCGAGTCCATCCAGGCCTTTAACAATACGTTACAGGCCTATCCGGGCATCGTGCTCATGTCCAGCCACGACCACGAGTTCATCCAGACCGTCTGCAACCGCATCATAGAGCTGACCCCGAACGGCATCATCGACAAGATGATGGACTACGACGACTACATCACCGACGAGCGCGTGGCCGCCGCCAAGGAGCGACTCTACGGAATGTAGGGAGCGCCATGGTTATTCCGAAAAAACTGAAAATATAATGGTAAAACACATAGTATCGTTCAAGCTCAACGGCAGCGTGCAGGAGCGCCGTGCCGCCGCCAAGGCCTTCCGTGCCGCCCTGCTCGCCCTGCCCGGGAAGATTGACGTCCTGCAGAGCATGGAAGTGGGAATCAACGAGAACCCCGCCGAGACCTGGGACGTGGTCCTCACCGCCACCGTCGCCACCCTCGCCGACGTAGACGTCTACGCCAGGCATCCGGCCCACGTCGCCGCAGCGGCTATCATAGCCCCACTGAAGTCTGACCGCGCCTGCGTCGACTACTCGTGCTGAGAACAGTAACACATTGAAGTTGAGAGTAAACTGAAACCATCGGGCGCATAGTAAAGGATAGGATAGAGCTTACACGTCAAAAATGTGCAAGCTCTATCCTTTACTATGCGCCGTGGTGCGGCCCTACATGCGTCCGTATGGACTGACCGTCCGCATCAGCGGCCGGCATTGCGGACCATGTCGCGCATGGCCTGGTTGAAGACGTCCTGTCGCATCAGCTCCTCGAGGCTGAGGTGCATACGGTAGCGCCAGTAGTGGCGGGAGATGGCAGGGATGTTGATCTGCTCCTCGCGAGGGTCCTGGCGGCGCAGGCCGCCATCGGTGCCGAGCCAGTCCTGCAGCGGCAGGATGCAGAGCATGGAGGGGGACTTAAGATTCAGGTCCACGATGGCCGAGCATATCCAGGGTTCGGCGTAGAAAGGCGCCTCGCCCTGCTGGCCGAGCACGTAGTTGTAGTAACGCTGGGCCACGGCGTGGTTCTCCTCCCACCAGCCGCGAATGCCAGGCATGTCGTGGGTGGAGGTGGTGCACACGGAGTAGTAGGGATAGTGCCAGGTGTCGCCGAACTCGGTTCGGGGGTCCTTGGGCATGCGCTGGATCTCGAGCGACAGAATCTCGAGGGTGCGCATCACGTATGGCACGCAGTCGGGAATCATGCCGAGGTCCTCGGCGCAGGTGAGCATGGAGGTGGAGTCGATCAGCGGGGGGAGCTTCCACATGGCCTTGTCCTGCCAGAAGTCGTTGTTGCGGCGGTAGAAGAAGTCGTTATAGAGGGCGTCGAAGCGCGACTTCTCATACTCGTTGAGGCGGCGGTACTGGTAGGTGAACTGGGCCGATATGCGGGGATGGTATGTGCCGCGCTTGTAGGGGTCTTCAATGAAGAGGACATCGTCGATGAGGCCGAGCAGGGCGTTGCAGAGGCGCTCGTTCTTCTCGTCGCGGGGCTGCGTGGCGAAAAAGTCGGCCACCTTGCGCTGGGTGCGCACGAAGTCGCGCAGGCGGTAGCGACCGTCTACGATAGGCTCCAGGAAGCGCTCCTTGGCCTCCTGCACGTAGGGGCCGAAGAAGTCGGTCAGCATCCACTCCATTATGAGCGGGTTGGTGTGCAGGTCGACGTCGATCCAGAAATCGAAGTTGTTGCGCATCTCGTCGGGAGAGAATGGCAGCGCGGGATTGAAGATGCCGAGCAGGCCGTGGATGGCATCCATGGGAATCTGCCAGATGCGGAAGAAGCCGAGGATGTGGTCGATGCGATATGCGTCGAAGTACTCTGACATCTTGCGGAAGCGGGCCTTCCACCAGGCGAACCCGTCGCGAGACATCTCGTCCCAGTTATATGTGGGGAATCCCCAGTTCTGTCCCATTGTGGAGAAGGCGTCGGGGGGCGCTCCGGCCTGGCAGTCGAGATTGAACAGACGCGGGTCCTTCCAGGCGTCTACGCTGGTGCGACTGATGCCGATGGGGATGTCGCCCTTCAGTGCCACGCCCTTGGAGTGGGCGTAGTCGCGGGCGCGCCGCAGCTGACGGTCGAGGTAGTACTGCACGAAGTAGACGAAGGATATGTCGTCGTCGTGCTGTGCGCAGTAGCGGTTGACGCGGTCGCGGTCGTAGACGGCCATCTCGCCCCACTTCGACATGTCGGGGGTGCCGAACTGATCGCGCAGGCAGCAGAAAGCGGCATAGGGACGCAGCCATTCTATGTTGCGGTCGATGAAGTCCTTGTAGGCCTTGCTGCGGAAGACGGTGGACTTCTTCTCGGGATAGATTTCGCGCATGAAGTCCATCTTGCCCCTGGAGACGCGCTCGTAGTCAACCTCCTTGAGGGCGTTGAGCTCGCGGCCGAGCGCCTCGTAGTGCTTCTGGCGGGCCGGCTTGCGAAGCCTGCCGACGTCCGCGAGATTGAGGTAGAGGGGATGGAGGGCGAAGGTAGAATTGGCATTGTAGGGGTATGAGTCGGTCCAGGTGCCGGTCATGGTGGTGTCGTTGACGGGCAGGAGCTGGAGGACCTTCTGGCCGGTGAGGGCGCACCAGTCGACCATGGGCATGAGGTCGAGGAAGTCGCCGACGCCGAAGTCGTGTTCCGTGCGGATGGAAAAGACGGGTATGGCGGTGCCGGCGGCCTTCCAGTCATAGCGGGGATTGGCCAGGCGCAAGCCGTCGACGGTGGTGACGGCGTCGGCGGCCGGGGCGGGGATGTTGAGCACGCGGTTGGAGCAGTTCTCCCAGGCGGAAATGCGGCCTGTCACCTTGTTGCGTATGAAGAACTTGTACTCGAAGGGGATAGGCAGTGCGGCGGCAGGGAAAGCGACCTGCCAGAGGGGGTATTCAGCGTCGCTCATGGGCAGGGCCTTGGCAGTGTCCCAGGCGCCGAGGGCGATGGGTGCTCCGGCCAGGCATACCTCCTCGTCAGGCTCAACCATGGGGGCGTATACCTTAATCACCATCTCGCCGGCGGCGAGTGCGGGCAGGGGCTTGCGGTCGGCGCGGGCGAGCATGCTCTCGGTGAAGCAGGAGGAGTAGAAGGGCTTGTCGGCGGGCTGGTCGCACCAGGCGTCGCACCGGGTGTACTTCTGCACCCTGGCGACCTGGCGGAAGATGTGGGGGCTTCCCCACTCGAAGCGCCAGGCCTGGTGGTCGGCCTTGACGACGTAGCGGTAGGTGAAGGACTTTATGCGTGCGGGGACATCGACGGTGACGCGCCAGGTATTGGCGTCGGCCATCTCCATAGGCAGGGCCTTGACGGGGTCGTTGGCGCCCAGCTCGGCGATGTCGCCGTACAGGTGCAGCGATTCGCCCCAATTGGTGCGGTAGCTGACTGTGAACGTTATCTTCATTTATCGTGTAGTTTTATTTCCTGACATGTGAGTTGGCGGACGCACCAGGGTGCATCCCTACATCATCGGCAAAGGTACACAAAAGGTGCGGGGTACGCAAATCTTTTTGTAACTTTGCAGCATGGGAAGAATTTTAGCCATAGACTACGGGCGCAAGCGGTGCGGGATAGCCGTCACGGACGTGCTGCGCATCTCGGCGAACGGGCTGGAGACGGTGCCGACAGGCAAGCTGGAGGCTTTCCTGGCCGACTACTGCGGACGCGAGCAGGTGGACGAGATCGTGGTGGGCCTGCCCCGCCAGCTCAACGGCGAGGACTCCGAGAGCATGCGCTACATACGCCCCTTCATGGGTCGGCTGGCGCGGCTGCTGCCGCAGATGAAGGTGACGATGTACGACGAGCGGTTCACGTCCACGCTGGCGCACCAGTCCATGCTGCAGGCCGGGCTGAAACAGAGCATCCGCCGACAGAAGCCCCTGGCCGACAAGACGGCCGCGGTCATACTGCTGACGGACTACCTTGAATCGGTTAGCAAGTAAGTGTTCTCATTCACAAAGCAAAAGACAGCAACAATTCACCAATCCGCCAAGTCCAGTCGCATACCGTACTGCGGGAGGTCCTCTGAGAACCCGTATTTGGCCAACAGCGAATTAATTGTTAATTTTGCACGATAATCAAGACAGAAATGACATTACCAGTATACCTGTACGGTCACCCGGTACTCAGGCGCGAGACGGAGGAAATCACGGCCGAATACCCGGAGCTGCAGAAGCTCATCGCCGATATGTGGGAGACGATGTACCACAGCGAGGGAGTGGGCCTGGCCGCGCCGCAGATCGGCCGTTCCATCAGGCTCATCGTCATCGACGGCACACCGATAGCAGAGGACGACCCGACGTGCAAGGACTCGAAGATGGTGCTCGTCAACCCGGAGCTGGAAGTTATAGCGGACCGCGATCCGGTGAGCCGCGACGAGGGATGCCTGTCGCTGCCGGGCCTCAGCGAGGCCGTGAAACGCGTCGAGCACGTCCGCCTGCGCTGGCTCGACGAGAACTTCCAGCCCCACGAGCGGGAGTTCGAAGGATTCCTGAGCCGAATCATACAGCATGAGTACGACCACCTGGAGGGAAAGGTCTACATGGACCACGTCTCCCCCATCCGCCGCGCCCTGCTCAAGAGCAAGCTCTCCGCACTGGTCAAGGGCCGAGTCAAGTGCGCCTACAAAGTAGTGCCCGCACCAAAACGCTAATATTTTCTTCTCGACAACCGAATTTCGCAAGCATACCATAAGCAGTTGATATGGCTGACGACAAAAAGATAATATTCTCGATGGTGGGAGTGAGCAAGGTCATTCCCCCTCAGCGACAGATACTTAAGAACATATACCTGAGCTTCTTCTACGGTGCCAAGATCGGCATCATCGGCCTCAACGGCTCGGGCAAGTCCACGCTGCTCAAGATCATAGCCGGCCTGGACAAGAGCTACCAGGGCAATGTGGTCTTCTCGCCCGGCTACTCGGTCGGGTACCTGGAGCAGGACCCGAAGCTTGACCCGGACAAGACGGTCAGGGAGGTGGTGCAGGAGGGCGTCCAGCCCATCCTCGACCTCATCGCAGAGTTCGACAAGGTGAACGAGGCCTTCGGCGACGAGGCCGTGCTCAACGACCCCGACAAGATGGAGGCGCTATGCAACCGCCAGGCCGAGCTCCAGGACCGCCTCGACGCCGCCGACGCCTGGAACATCGACAATAAGCTGGAGCGGGCCATGGACGCCCTGCGGTGTCCGCCCGACGACCAGAAGATTTCCACCCTCAGCGGAGGCGAGAGAAGGCGAGTGGCGCTGTGCCGCCTGCTGCTCCAGCAGCCCGACATCCTGCTGCTGGACGAGCCCACCAACCACCTCGACGCCGAGAGCATCGACTGGCTCGAGCAGCACCTGCAGCAGTACCCGGGCACAGTCATCGCCGTGACGCACGACCGTTACTTCCTCGACCACGTGGCCGGCTGGATTCTCGAGCTCGACCGCGGCGAGGGCATCCCTTGGAAGGGCAACTACTCCTCCTGGCTCGACCAGAAGACACAGCGCCTGGCACAGGAGGAGAAGCAGGCCAGCAAGCGGCGCAAGACCCTGGAGCGCGAGCTGGAATGGGTGCGCATGGCACCCAAGGCCCGCCACGCCAAGGGAAAGGCCCGTCTGGCAAGCTACGACCGACTGCTCAACCAGGACCAGAAGGAACGCGAGGAGAAGCTCGAGATCTTCATTCCCAACGGCCCGCGCCTGGGCAACAAGGTCATCGAGGTCAAGGACGTGGCCAAGGCTTTCGGTCCCAAGCTCCTATTCAGCGACCTCAACTTCTCTCTTCCGCCGGCCGGAATCGTCGGCGTCATCGGCCCGAACGGCGCCGGCAAGACCACCCTCTTCCGCCTCATCATGGGCCTGGAGAAAGCCGACAAGGGCGACTTCGAGGTCGGCGAGACCGTCAAGGTCGCATACGTGGACCAGAACCACAAGGACCTGGCGCCCGATAAGTCGGTCTACGAGGTCATCAGCCAGGGCGTGGAGAGCTTCCGCATGGGAGGCCGCGACATGAACGCCCGCGCATACCTGGCACGCTTCAACTTCACCGGCGCCGACCAGGAGAAGAAGATCGGCGTCCTCAGCGGCGGCGAGCGCAACCGCCTCCACCTGGCCATGGCACTCAAGGAGGAGGGCAACGTGCTACTGCTCGACGAACCCACCAACGACATCGACGTCAACACCCTGCGCGCCCTCGAGGAGGGCCTGGAAAACTTCGCCGGATGCGCCGTCGTCATCAGCCACGACCGCTGGTTCCTCGACCGAATCGCCACGCACATCCTCGCCTTCGAGGGCGACAGCAAGGTCACCTACTACGAGGGCTCATACTCCGAGTACGAGGAGTTCCGCCGCAAGCGCGACGGCAAGGATGCCACCCCGCACCGCATCCGCTACCGCTCCCTAACTTAGAAATGTACGATGTACATTATCGCCTAACCCGTGGCTTTGCCTGTACATTGTAAATTAATTCGCTATGATATATTCCATGACGGGGTTCGGCCGCGCCGAAGCCTCTACCAGGAACAAGAAATTCACCGTCGAGCTGCGCACCCTCAACTCCAAGCAGCTCGACCTCAGCATACGCGTGCCAAGCCTGTACCGCGAGCTGGAGGTAACACTCCGTCCACTGCTCGCTGCCGGGCTCCAGCGCGGCAAGGCCGAGTGCGGCGTCAGCGCCGAGAACAACGGCGCAGTGGCCGCCGCCGACCTCAACATACCCATCCTAAAGGCATATAAGTCGAAAGTGGAGCAGATGGCTGCAGAGCTGAACATAGCCGAGCCGCAGGACTGGTACGCCACCCTGCTGCGCCTGCCCGATACCCTCAAGCCCCAGCAGGCCGACGAGGCCGAGGCACAGGCCGAAGCCAGCGCCATCGCCGACGCCGCCGCACAGGCCCTCGAACGGCTCCAGGACTTCCGCCGACGCGAGGGCGCAAAGCTCGAAGTCTTCTTCCGCTCCGCCGTGCAGGGAATCGGGGAACTGCTCGACCAGGCCGAGCCCCTGGAAAAGGAACGCGTACCACGCATAAAAGCCCGCCTGGAGGAGCAGCTGCAGCGCCTCACCACTCCCGAATACGACCACGAGCGCCTGGAGCAGGAGATGATTTTCTACTTGGAAAAGCTCGACGTCACCGAGGAGAAGACACGTCTGCGCGCCCACCTCGGCTACTTCCTCGAGACCATGGACCTGCCCGAACCTGGCCAGGGCAAGAAGCTCGGCTTCATCGCCCAGGAGATGGGCCGCGAAATCAACACCCTCGGCTCCAAGGCCAACCACGCCGGAATGCAGCGCCTGGTGGTTCGGATGAAGGACCTGCTGGAGCAAATCAAGGAACAGGTGCTCAATGTGCTCTGATGGAACGTAAAGGCAAGATCATAGTGCTGTCGGCACCGTCCGGCACCGGCAAGTCGACCATCATCCAGCGGCTCATGGAGATGCCCGAACTGCACCTTGGCTTCTCCATCTCCGCCACCTGCCGCGCCCCCAGAGGCCAGGAGCAGGACGGACGCGAGTACTACTTCCTCACCCAGGAGACGTTCGCCGCGTACGTGCGCCAGGGCCGCTTCGTGGAGTGGGAGGAGGTCTATCCCGGCTGCCGCTATGGCACCTTGCTGAGTGAGGTGGAGCGCGTCACCGGCTCCGGCCGCAACCTCATCATGGACATCGACGTCAAGGGTGCCCTGAGCATCAAGCGCGTCTTCGGCGCCGAAGCCCTCTGCATCTTCATCGAGCCGCCGAGCCTCCAGGAACTCGAACGCCGCCTGCGCGACCGCGCCACCGACACCGACGAGGTCATAGCCAGGCGCCTGGCAAAGGCCGAATACGAGCTCAGCTTCGCACCCCGCTTCGACGCCGTCGTAGTCAACGACTCCCTCGACCAGGCCGTCAGCCAGGCGCGACAATTGATAATCACCTTCTCGAAATGATGGTAGCGCCGCGCTAAAGTGGGCGCCAATTGCAGAGTAATAGCTGATTGTGGCCGCAACTCTCGACTATGACAGTAATTTTCCCCGGATCGTTCGACCCCGTGCACCGCGGCCACATCCGGCTGGCGGCGCACGTTGCGTCGTTGCCCGAAGTGAATGAGGTGTGGCTGCTCCCCTCGCGCCGCAACCCCCTCAAGGACCACGCCGTGCTTGCCGGAGACGCCGACCGCCTGGCCATGCTACGCCTCGCCACCGAGGACGTGGCCTCCCTGCACGTCAGCGACATCGAGCTGGGACTCCCCTACCCCTCCTATTCCATCACCACCCTGCGGGAGCTGAAGTGCCGCTTCCCGGACCGAGACTTCCGCATCCTCATCGGCTCCGACAACTGGCCCACCTTCCCCCACTGGCGACAGGCCGAGGCGATACTGCGCGACTTCGGCCTGCTCATCTACCCCCGCCCCGGTTACGACATCTACGGCACCCTGCCGGAGAAGGTCAGCCTGCTCGACCACTCACCCCTCTTTCCATACTCCTCCACCCAGGTACGCGAAAAGGTGGCCTGCGGAGATGACCTCACCCAAATCCTCGACCCCAGAGTCGCCCGATACATCGCCGACCATAAACTTTACCGCAATGAAACTGACTGACGAAATGCCGCGCGGCGAAGACCTCGACATGAGCTACTTCACCCGCCGCCGCTCCATGCGCAACTTCCATCCGGAGCCCGTGGACGACGAACTCATCGGCACCATAGTGCGCCAGGCCATGAAGGCCCCCACCACCGGCAACATGCAGCTCTACTCCGTAGTGGCCACGCGCCGCCCGGAGAGCAAGAAGGCCCTAAGCGAACTGCACTTCAACCAGCCGGCCACCGGCGCACCCGTGCTGCTGACCATCTGCGCCGACTTCCACCGCTTCGCCCGCTGGTGCGCCGTCAGCGGCACCAAGCCCGGCTTCGGCAACCTCCAGGGCTTCCTCTACGGCCTCTTCGACGCCACCATCCTGACACAGCAGATCTCCACCATCGCCGAACTGCACGGCCTGGGCACATGCATCCTCGGCACCACCGCATTCAACGCTCCCGAGATTGCCGACCTGCTGCAGCTCCCGTCCGGCGTCGTGCCCCTGCTGACACTGGCCGTCGGTGTGCCAGACGGCGACGGCGAACCCACAGAACGCCTGCCCCTCGACGGCGTCCTCCATTGGGAGAAATACGCCGACCCCACCGACGCCGAAATCGCCGAGATATACTCCGTCAAGGACGTCTTCGCACCCAACCGCCAGTACGTGACCGAGAACCATAAGCCCTCCCTGGCGCACGTCTTCACCGAAGTCCGCTACCCCGAGGCCATGAACTCCGAGTTCTCCGCCAAGCTCGACACATGGCTCCGTGCCCAGGGCATCAACCTCTGACACGACATCAGAACCCGTTCAACAAAATTTGTCGAACGGAATCTTAAGTTACATCCCGCAAGACATGGCATATCTTGCGGGATGGGTCTTTTTATTTATTCAGGGGTGTTGCGGTACTGCTTGGGCGTCATGCCCGTGGCGTTCTTGAAGAACTTGGCGAAGAAGCTCTGCGAGGGGAAGTTGAGATGACTGGAGATCTGGCCCATGTTCAGGGCCGATGACTTGAGCATGACCTTGGCTTCGAGCAGAATGTAGTTGCGAATCCAATCGGCGGCGGTGAATTCGGTGTTCTGCTTGAGGATCCGCGACAGGTGCTTGGGTGTCACGCCGAGCTGGCGGGCGTAGAAATCTATCTGGCGCTGCTCCCTGAAGTTCTGCTGTACCAGCATCAGGAAGCGGGCGACAAGGGGATTGCGGCGGCAGGTGGAGCGAAGCATCTGCTGCGCGGCGTCGTCGCGGTAACAGATGTGGGCGATGCTGAAGTAGAATGCCAGTGTGGCGTGATAGAAGACTTGCAGGCGGTAGGGGTTCTCCTCGTCGCCGCCCAGGCGCTCCAGCTCCTCATAGAAGCCGGAGAAGGAACGCACACACGAGGCGGGAATGGGAGTGACGGGGTCCAGATGGGTGACGGGCGACGCACCGGCGTCGTGAAGCGCCAGCAGCAGGTTGTCATGCACCTTGGCGCTCATGACCACGAAAGATGCGTCGAAGTCGTCGGTGACGCGGCGCAGGCGCATGACGTCGCCGGACTTGATGTGCACGATGCACGGGGCGTTGACTTTGACGTTGAGTAGATTGACTTCCGCCTCAGCCGAGCCCTTGCGTACGTACACGGACACGGCGTTGGTGAACTTGACGGCTTCGGTCACAGGTCGAAGCAATTGTGAATTCAGGCACGTATAGACCCAAAAGTCCACTTCGAGTATCTGCTCAATTTTCCTGGGCAGCTCGATGCTGTAGGTTAACGTATTTTGACTCATCTCAGAAAAACAGATTGATATGTTGGATTGAACTTGATATTCTTGTGCGCTCAGACAAATTCCCGCCCTATGTCGGGCATCCTCAGCCGTAATAGGATCCGCTTGCCGTCAGGCCCTGTATCGGGCGAGGCGAGTCGGAGGAGTTCGCTGAGGATCTTCTCCATCTCATGTGGGGAGAGAGTCTTGCCGCGATGTATGGCGGCGCTCCGTGCCAGGCCGAGAGCCACGCGGCGGCGAAGGGTATCGCAGTCGGTGGTGGCGCGGCCGTACTGGTCGCTGTCGGTCTGGAGAGCGTCGAGGGTCTGTAGTATGACGTCGCCGGCCTCGGCGTCACCGAGCATTGTCGGCAGAGAGGCGATGGCCCAGCCATCGCCCTGGCGGCGCAGGATGATGCCCATGCTCTCGAGCTGTGGCAGAGCCTCCTGCAAGACTGCCTCCTGGCGGGCGTCGAGTCGCAGCTCGCTGCCGAAGAGGAGGCCCTGGGGGGCATATTGCTCGGGGTCGTCGGCGCGGCGCATGAACCGAGCGTAGAGGATGGCCACGTGAGCCCGGTGCTGGTCGATGATCATCAGGCCGTCCCGGCTGGGGGCCACAATGTAGCTCTGGTCGAGCTGCATGCAGATGGGAGGCAGTGCTGTGGAGCCCGGAGCGGTGTCACCCCGGGAGGCAGTGGCCGCCATACCGCCAGGATTGAAAGCGGAGGGGATGGGCTCGGATGAGTCGAGAGGCAGGCGGGGCTGGCCGTCGGTGCCGGGCGTACCCTGGGTGAAGCCGCGGTAGAGGGCCTGCCAGTCGCGCTGCACCTGGGGACGCCATCGGTCGGCACTGGCCCGCTGCTGGCTGAATGGGTTGTAGCCGGGGTCGCCGGCCGATGCCGGGGCGGAGGGCTTCTCGCCATGCGTCAGGGGATGCACTTCCAGGGCGTCGCTGCCGAAGTCGATGCTCGGCACCACGCCGTACTTGCCCAGGGTGGCGTGCACGGCCGATGTCAGCAGGCGGTAGATCTCCTGCTCGTCCTCGAACTTGATCTCGTTCTTGGTAGGGTGTATGTTGACGTCGATGCGCGCCGGGGCGACGTCGAAGCGCAGGAAGTAGCAGGGCTTGGTGTCGGGAGCGATAAGGCGCTCGTAGCAGCTGGCGATGGCGCGTATGAAGTAGGGGTGATGCATGCAGCGACCGTTGGCCACGAGGTACTGCAGGGCGTTGCGCCGCCGAGCGTGCTCGGGGCGGGAGATGAAGCCGCTGATACGGACGATGTCGGTGTCCACCTCCACGGGCAGCAGCTCTGGATTGAGGGAGTTGTGCCACAGGTCGGTGATGCGCTGCTTGAAGCTGCCGCCGCGCAGATCGCGCCTGCGACCGCCCGTATCGAGGGTGAAACGGATAGTATGGTTGACAAGGGCCAGGCGCTCGAACTCGCGCATGATGTTCGACAGCTCCACGCTGTCGCTCTTGAGGAACCTGCGCCGCGCCGGCACGTTGTAGAAGATGTTCTTGACCATCATTGTGGTGCCTACGGGACAGACGCACGGCTCCTGGCCGACGACCTCGGAACCGTTGATGAGCAGGTGTGTGCCGGTGGGTTCCTCTTTGACGGCGGAACGGAGCTCTACCTGTGCGATGGCGCATATGCTGGGTAATGCCTCACCGCGGAAGCCCATGGTGCGGAGGGCGAACAGGTCCTCGGCGCGACGTATCTTGGAGGTGGCATGGCGCTCGAAGGCCATGCGGGCGTCAGTGGGCGACATTCCGCGTCCGTTGTCGGTCACCTGTATGAGAGTACGCCCGGCGTCGCGCACCACGATGTCAATCTGCGTGGCGCCGGCGTCGGCGGCATTCTCCACCAATTCCTTGACGACAGAGCTTGGGCGCTGGATCACTTCGCCCGCAGCTATCTGGTTGGCAACTGAGTCGGGTAGCAGTCTTATAATGTCGGCCATGGCGTTACAGGCTGTCTTTGAGTTTTTCTGTCAGAGAGAGGGAGGCTCCGGGGATAAGGTTACGGATGGATTGAGGAGAGGGCTTTAGGGACGCACGGCTTGCGCGTCATATTATTCCTGCGTCAGGGAGGGCTTGCACCTCCCTTGAGCGGGGGTAGCTTGAGGTATATCTCGAGGTCGTCGGGAACGTCGCCGAGCTCGTCGGCCCAGCGTGCGGTGCCGTCGGGATACCAGTCGCGCCTTGGGCGTATGGTCTCCAGTATCTCGAAGCCGGGCAGATAGAGCTGGTCCTTCCTGACCTGGAAGATGGGGGTGACGGTGCCGCTGACGTCGGGCCACATCTTGAGCTTGCCCAGCTTGCGGTCGGGGGCCATGTCGATGGTCAGGTAGGCGGAGGTGGCGTCAACGAGCTTGTTGTATGTGGTGTCGTTCTTGCCGAAAGTGGTGTCTTTGTCGGCGGGCAGGAAGATGGTCATGACATTGCCGTCGGCCTCCATGCGCTCGAGCTCTCCGGCGTGGAAGCGGGCGAAGAGGCGACGTCCGGCCAGCTGGTTATAGAACTCGTCGGCGACGTGCTCGGACATGATGCCGTAGTCGGGCAGCAGGGCCCAGTCAGCGGTGGAGTCGTTGAAATGGACGGTGATCTGATTGCCGGCGACCTGTCGCTCGCCGCTCCAGACCACGGGCCGGCGGTGCATATGCAGCAGGGTGTCGTTCTGGGAGAATGCCATGGAGTCGGCCACGCCCTGTATGTCGGGACGGAAGAAGCGTGCGCGGTGGTATGCGTTGGCCAGGTAGTACTCTTCGGGGATGAGCAGGGAGGAGTCGACACGGGCCAGGAACTTCTGCTGCTCGGTGAGTATGGGGGCGATGAGTCCAGCCATCTGGAGGTCGCGGTTGACGTCGCGGCCTACGCCGGTGGCCAGGCCTGTGGCTCCGGGGTCGGGCCGCAGCGCCTGGGGGCGCAGGGAGTCGGGCAACGCCTCGACGGCGGCTATGGAGTCGGCGAAGATGCGCAGCAGGGAGTCGCGGCGCTCGGGCGTGAGGACCATGCGTGTGAGCACCTGGGCGCGGATGGTGTCGGCGCGTAGCTGCAGGGTGTCGGTGGTAGAGAACTCGCGCAGCAGGGGGTAGTCGGCCGCCAGGCTGACGCGGTTGACGTTGTCGTAGTAGCCGCCGGTGAGGATGGTGTGGTGGGCGGTGTCGGTGAGGATGACGGGGGCGGCGTCGCGGTTGGGGTCGCGGTAGGAGTAGGCGCGGCTGATGCCGGTGGCGTTGTCGAACAGCAGGGAGTCGCCGACGAGGGTGACGGCGTTGCCTGCCGTGTCGAGGTGCACGATGGTGGAGCGGGAGTCGAGCAGGGCGTTGTCGTTGCCGGTGTCGTACTGGCCGTGGCTGGTCCAGACGGTGTTGCCCTGCCCCTCGATCTCGGTGGGGGTCTCGATGCTGGCGATGCCGGTGCCGGTGTTGTAGAGCAGGCGCTGGGAGCGGAGGGTGTACTGGCGCCCGGGGGTGGGGTTGCGGAGCACGACGTCCTCGTCGAACTCGGCCAGGTCGGTGCCGGGGGTATAGACGCCGTGCACGGAGGTAATGGTGATGTGGTCGCCTTTCTTGGTTGTGGCGTCGAGGTGGCCGCCGTGGTCGTACCAGCCGCGCTCCGAGCCGGGAATCATGGAATAGTCGATGGAGTCGGAGACGAGGGTGGCACGGGGGTCCTGGAGCTTCACCTGCTGGTGTCCGCGTGTGCGCAGGCGGGCGAGCTTGGCGTCGCCGTCGTAGAAGACGACGTCGGCGAAGCCGCGACGTGTGCCACCGGGCACGGGCTGGACCATGCGCACGTTGCCGAAAGCGTCCATGGAGTTGCGCTCGGGATAGTAATAGGCCGAGTCGCAGGTCATGGTCATGCCGCCCTGCCGGAACTCGACGTTGCCCTTGACGATCTGGCGGTCGGTGCGGCCGAAATCGGAGGTGGTGTAGAGGGAGTCTGCACGCTCGAGGAAGACCTTGCCCGGCTGGTTGCGGTTCTCGTGCGGAATCTGGGGCTGTATGGGGCGTGTGGGCTCGGGTCGCCGGAAGGGGTCCTGAATCTGCTTCTGTGCCTGCTTTTGATGCTGCGTCTGCGCATAGGCCTGGCTGTATGCCCAGCCCAGCCCCCACAGGATGGTGGAGGCGAGCAGGCTGGCGATGATACGGCTCCGGCGAAGCATACGGCTATACATTATTGGCGGGGATTACTTCTTCCAGCCCTTGTACTGGAACTCGCAGTTGCCCCATGAGTCCTCGATGCGGTTGTATGTGGTGGAGATCTTCTTCTCCACCCATTCGTTGATGACCTCCTGCTTGCGTGCGGCCAGGTACATCTCCTTGATCATGTTGTAGTCCTCGCTCAGGGTTGCGCGGTGACCCGGGGTGCGGGAGGTGAGGCGGACGACGGCCACTACGTCCTGGTTGCGCTTGGGATCCTTCATGACGAAGGCGGAGGAGATGTCGCCGGGCTGCATCTTCTCTACCTGCACGGCCACCTCGGGCGGCAGGTCCTGCATCTCGAAGCGGCTGGAGCCGGTGTTCTGGTTCATCATCACGCCACGGTTATTGCGGGTGTCCTTGTCGTGGGAGGCGTAACGGGCGGCCTCATCGAAGGTGAACTTGCCGCCGACGATCTCCTTGCGCAGGGAGTCGAGGTTGAGCCGGGCCTTCTCCAGGTCGGCGCTGGAGACGTGAGGCCGTAGCAGTATATGGCGCACGTTGACCTGCTCACCGCGCTTGTCGATGAGCTGGATGATGTGATAGCCGTACTCGGTCTCGACGATGCGGCTGACCTTCTTGGGGTCGGAGAGCTGGAAGGCGACGTTGGAGAACTCCGGCACCCAGTCGGCGCGGCCGTGGAAGCCGAGTTCGCCGCCCTGCATGGCGGAGCCGTCCTCGGAGTACATGATGGCCTGGGTGGAGAAGTCGGACTCGCCGTTGTTGACACGCTCGGAGATGTCGCGCAGGCGGTCCTTGATGGCGTCAATCTCGCTCTGGGGTACCTGGGGGTAGACCATGATGATCTGCGTCTCCACCTGGAGCGGGACGTAGGGGATGCTGTCTACCGGCAGCGCGGCGAAATATTTCTTGACAAGCGACGGGGTGGCCTTGACGTCCTTGGTGAGGGTCTCCTGCACCTGGCCGATGATGTACTGCGTGCGCATGACATCCCTGAGCTGGTTGCGGAGCTCCGGGAAAGACTTGCGGAAGTACTGCTCTACCTTCTCCTTGGAGCCGAGTCCTGCCACGAAGTAGTCGAGCCGGCGGTCTACCTGCGTGTTGAGCTGGCCCTCTGGAGCCTCGATGGTGTCCATCTTGGCCTGGTGCAGGTAGAGCTTCTGCACAGCGAGCTGCTCGGGGATGACGCAGTAGGGGTTGAGGGGCAGGGAGCCGCCTTCGGCGCGGAGCTGCTGCAGCTCCTCCTCGATGTCGGAGCGGAACACAGCCTCGTCGCCAACGACCCATACGATCTCGTCGACGATATTGTTGTTGGCCGGCGACTGCGCCAAGGCGATGAGGCTCCCGGCGCCCGTCAGGGCCAGCAGCGAGGCGGCTATCTTGCTTGTCAGTGATTTCATTATTGTATATGGCGTGTATTGTCTTGTTTTCGGTATTCCTTGAGTATGCCGTTGCGGAGGGCCTTCTGCCGGAGGTTGCGCATGACGAGGCGATCGGCGTCGCCCTGGCTGCGGCGCATGAGCTCGGCTCGAATCAAGGGTGCGGCCTCGGAGTACGGCATCCGGGCGCCGGTGGGCAAGTGGTCGGTGACGGTCAGCAGGTAGACCGACGCGCCGATGCGCCTGTCGAACACGGGGTGTGTGGCCACGTACTTCTCGGCGTCGGGAAACCGGTAGGGAATGAGCGACGAGATGTCGCGCCAGTCCTGCCAGTCGTCCAGGAAGTACTCGTACTGCAGCGCCGTGGGGAGGACGGCCTTCTCCAGGCGGTCGATGTTGGCCATCGTGGGATCGACCATCCACTGGCGCGCCTGCGGCAACTCGGACGAAGAGGCGGGCAGCTGCACCAGGATTCCCTTCACCATCGGGGCCTGGAGCACGTACTCGGCCTTGCGGGCCTCATACTCGGCCCGGACGGCGGCCTCTGGCACCACCTCGGCGGCGCTGGCGGCGGCCACGCTCTCGCGATAGCGGGTGGCGAGCAGACGCTGGCGGTACTGGCGCACCTGGCTCTCTATCTGCTCACGCTCGCTGTGGCTGAGCCTGGCCTCGTTCTCCAACAGCGTGGAGTAGAGCCAGTCGTCGGCAATGGCGTTGAAGAGCGCCAGGCTGTCGGCACTGTCGAGCCCCGGGGGAATCTGGGCGACGACCCCGGCCACTGTCAGTGACGTGTCGCCGACAGTGTAGAGCAGCTCCTCGCCTGTATTGGCCCCACTCTCCTCCTGGTGCGAACAGGCGGACGACGACAGCCCCATGGCCACGACTGCGGCCATGGCTACTGCAGACCACACGTTATGCCTGCCGTAGAAACGACGGCAAGTGTGCGGGCCCGGGGGTGCGGCATTTTCGTTCTCCACCATTGCGATTGACGGTTTCAAAGGCAGGTCTCGGCCTGCGGGCTTCGGCACGGTCTCCTCCGAGACGGGCCGCGGCCTTCCGGTACGGTATGCAAAGTTAATATCTTTTTTTCTAATAAGGAGCCGAAAAGGACAATCCAACCCATTTTTTAGCACTTATTAAGGATTTGGGGAGGCCGAGGAAATTCATATACTCGCTAAAATCATTTATGACGGCACACAAGGCAACCTCGAAGTGGTTAAATAAACAATAGCGCCGGGGTTAGCCTAACGGCCCCATCCCGGCGCTATATGATTATTGGACCGCTACGCGGTCACTGACGCTCAAGTTACTTGATTACGTTCAGTTTCTTGCCTACCTTGATGAAGGCCTCGATGGCGCGGTCAAGCTGCTCGCGGTTGTGACCGGCGCTGAGCTGCACGCGGATGCGGGCCTCGCCCTTCGGAACCACAGGGTAGTAGAAGCCGGTGACGTAGATGCCTTCCTGCTGCATGGCGGCGGCGAAGTCCTGACTGAGCTTGGCGTCGTAGAGCATCACGGCGCAGATGGCGCTCTGAGTGGGCTTGATGTCGAAGCCGGCGGCGAGCATCTTGTCGCGGAAGTAGTTCACGTTCTCCATCAGACGGTCGTGGAGCTCGTTGCTCTCGCCCAGCATCTTGAACATTTCGAGGCTGGCGCCTACGATGGCGGGAGCCACGGAGTTGGAGAAGAGGTAGGGGCGGGAACGCTGGCGGAGCATGTCGATGATCTCCTTGGGACCGGTGGTGAAGCCGCCCATGGCGCCGCCGAAGCTCTTGCCCAGGGTGCCGGTGTGGATGTCCACCTTGTCGTAGCAGTCGAACTGCTCTGCCACGCCGCGGCCGGTGGGGCCCACCACGCCGGCGGAGTGTGATTCGTCGACCATCACCAGGGCATCATACTTGTCGGCCAGCTCGCAGATCTTGTCCATGGGAGCCACATTGCCGTCCATGGAGAAGACGCCGTCGGTGGCGATAATCTTGAAGCGGCAGTCCTTGGCTTCCTGCAGGCAACGCTCCAGGTCGGCCATGTCGGCGTTTGCGTAGCGGAAGCGCTTTGCCTTGCAGAGGCGCACGCCATCGATGATGGAGGCATGGTTGAGGGCGTCGCTGATGATGGCGTCGTCGGCGGTGAACAGAGGCTCGAAGAGGCCGCCGTTGGCGTCGAAGCAGGCGGCGTAGAGTATGGTGTCCTCGGTGTGGAAGTAGTCGGAGATGGCTTTCTCCAGCTCCTTGTGCAGGTCCTGGGTGCCGCAGATGAAGCGTACGGAGCTCATGCCGTAGCCGCGCTCGTCCATGGCCTTCTTGGCGGCCTCGATCAGGCGCGAGTTGTCGCTCAGGCCCAGGTAGTTGTTGGCGCAGAAGTTGAGCACTTCGCCCGCGGTCCCGGCCACGGCGATATCAGCCTTCTGGGGAGTGGTGATGATACGTTCGTTCTTGTACAGGCCTGCGTCCTTGATGTCCTGCAGTTCCTTGGTGAGGTGGTTCTTGAACTCTTTGTACATGGTATTGGTGTTTTCTGTTCACACCGCGCCTGCGAGAGGGCCTTCGGCCGACACGGTGCGCGCTGCAAGCGAGTTATTCTTTCCTTTGTGCCTGAGCCCCGCAGGGGGCTCCGATTTTCACGGCCCAAAATTAGCAATAATTTTTGAATTGACGGGTACCCTCGTTACAAAATTTATTACTAACTTTGCCGCGTAAAAATCCATAGGAGCGCCCATGGCGTTCCTACCGGATCCGGAATAAGACTAACTTAACGACCATGAAGAATATTCTCGTAATCGGTTCGACGGGGCAGATAGGCTCCGAGCTGACCATGCGCCTTCGCCACGAGTACCCCACCGGCAACGTGGTGTGCGGCTACATCAAGGGCGCCGAGCCCAAGGGCGAGCTGCTCGAGAGCGGCCCTGCCGAGCTCGTAGACATCACCAACCCGCAGCAGATTGCCGACGCTGTCGAGAAATACAACGTCGACACCATATATAACCTGGCGGCCCTGTTGAGCGCCGTGGCCGAGGGCAAGCCCCAGCTGGCCTGGAAGATCGGCGTCGGCGGCCTGGTGAACTGCCTGGAGGTATCGCGCGAAAAAGGCTGCGCCCTGTTCACCCCCAGCTCCATCGGCTCCTTCGGCCCCACCACCCCCCGCGACAAGACCCCGCAGGACACCGTACAGCGTCCCGAGACCATCTACGGCGTCACCAAGGTCAGCGGAGAGCTACTCAGCGACTACTACGCTCGCCGCTTCGGCGTAGACACCCGCTCGGTGCGCTTCCCCGGCCTCATCAGCTACGTGGCACCTCCGGGCGGCGGCACCACCGACTACGCCGTCGACATCTACTACTCCGCCGTCAAGGGCGAGACCTTCAAGTGCCCGCTGGCTCCCGGCACATTCATGGACATGATGTACATGCCCGACGCCCTGCGTGCCGCCATCGAGATCATGGAAGCCGACCCCACCCGCCTCAAGCACCGCAACTCCTTCAACATCGCCTCGATGAGCTTCGACCCGGAGATCATCTACAACAAGATCAAGGAGTACGTGCCCGACTTCAAGATGGTCTACGAGCACGATCCGCTGCGCCAGGCCATCGCCGACTCCTGGCCCAACAGCCTCGACGACTCCTGCGCCCGCGCCGAATGGGACTGGAAGCCCGAGTACGACCTGGACGCCATGACCCAGGATATGCTCAAGAACCTGCGCATAAAGCTCGGCAAGTAATTCCCCTGACAACAGAACATAAGAAGCCCGGACTTTTATTTGAAGTGACCCCAAAAAGTTGGACGGGTTATTACTATCCGATTTGAGAAAGAGTTCGGTATTGTACCGGACTCTTTCCTATTCATTCAGCCTTTCTTCGAAATTGTGCCGTCTATACATAATGCACCCCAAAAGTTTTTTGTCTAACTTTTGGGGTGCAGTTCAATTGCATCCGGGCTTCTTTCTATTCCGGCAGGTCGAGCTGATTCTTTACCAACGTGGCATAATACCCGCGGGCCGCTATCAGGGAGGCGTGTGTGCCCTGCTCGGCTATGCGGCCGTGGCGCAGCACTATGATGTTGTCGGCATTGCGCACGGTGCTCAGACGGTGCGCTATCACCACTCGCGTGCATCCGGGGAAGTCGCGTGAAAAATTATCCGTCACCTGGCGCTCCGTCTCGGCGTCGAGCGATGACGTAGCCTCGTCGAGGAAGATGTACGGCGGACGTCGGTAGGCCACCCGTGCCAACATCATACGCTGCCTCTCGCCTCCGCTAAGACCGTTCCCCTCAGCTCCCGTCATGGTCTGTAACCCAAGCGGCCGCCCGTCCACGAACTCGGTCAGACAGGCCGCCGACAGAGCCTCCTGCATACGGTCGGCATCCACATCGCCGCTCATGGCTATGTTGCGCTCCAGCGTGTCGGAGAACACAAAGTTATCCTGCATCACCACACCGCACGAGCGCCTGAGCGAATCGGCGCCATATTCCCTCAGCGGTTTGCCGCCAAGCAGAATCTCCCCCTGCTGGGGCGTATAGAATTTCAGCAGCAGCTTCATCAGAGTCGTCTTGCCCGAGCCGCTCTCGCCTACAATGGCCGTGACCTTTCCTGCCGGTATGTGCAGTGTAATTCCCTCCAGCACCGGCTTCTCGATCTCGCCGCCATATGCGAAAGTCACATCCCGCAGCTCGATGTCGAGGGGACGGTCGGCGGGTACCTCCATCAGTCCGGGTGCATCCTCGTCGTCAGCCTGCTGCACCTCGTCGGAGCGTTCGAGGCTGATACGTGCATCCTGCGCCAGACGCATAAAGCCCACCATCTGGCCAAGCGGGGCCGCGGCCATGCCGATAATCACCGACACGCTCATCATCATGCCCATCGTCATCGACCCCTGAATCACCATCAGCGCCGCCCAGCAGAGAATACACAGGTTGCGCGTCTGGCTGATGGCTCCGAAGCCGATGTTCTGCCAGTTGTCCAGACGCAGTATGCGCCGGGCCATGTCATACTGCTGCTCCTGCAGCTCACGCCATCTGGCCGTCTTGTACCCGCCCAAAGAGTTGACCTTGATGTCGACTATTCCCGAGGTGATTTCATACAGTAGATTCTGGGCGCGGGCATTAATCTCGAAACGCTCATAGTCAAGAGCGCGGCGTCGGCGCAGGAACCAGGCCGACCAGCCGATGCCCCCAGCCGTCAGCACCACGAACGTCACCATTATCACCCAGTTGTACATGCACATGATGACCAGATAGAACGGTGCCGAGAGCAGAGAGAAAATGGTCTGGAGAGTATCGGCTGTCAGAAAGCTCTGCAGGCGTGCATGGTCGGCTATGCGCTGCTGATAGTCTCCCGGAGTCTTGGTGTCGAAGAAGCGCATGGGCAGCCGAAGCAGCTTGCTCAGATAGGCCGTCAGCATCGTTATGGAGATGTGCGTGCTGAGGTAGAGCGAAATGCGGCTGCCCAGGAACTGCATGGCGAACGAGCCTCCTACCAGCAGCAGCTGGGCGCCCAGCACCATAAGTACCATGCTGACATCGCGGCCTCGGATACCTCGGTCTACCATGGCCTGCGTCAGAAACGGAAGCAGGAAAGAGAAGAGGATGCCGGCGAGCATCACCAGCCCGCTGCGCACAAGCACCTTGCGGTAGGGCCACACATTGCGGCGCCCGAATTCCACGAAGCTGTGTCGCTCCGCCGGCGGCTGCTGAAAGGCGAAGTCCTCGTCGGGCTGAGCGGCTATGACTATACCCGTGTCGCCCTGAAGCCAATGTGCGGCCATGTCGGCTTCGAATACCGTGCGGCGACCGAAGGCAGGGTCGGCCAGGAGCCAGACACGCCCCTTGCGGCGGTGCTCCACACGCTCCAGCACCACGAAATGATTCTGGTTCCAGTGAAGCACCGCCGGCAGTGGACATTTGCTTTCGAGCTGGTCGAGCGTCATGGCGAAAGTGGCGCTTTCCACGTGCACCAGCCTCAGGGCACGGCGTATCCCGGCCACGCTCACACCCTCGCGCGTCATGCAGGCCCCCTCGCGCAGATATCCGAGCGGGAAGAGCTTGCCGTGGGCCGAGGCCACCATCCTCGCGCATGCCGGACCGCAGTCCATTGCGTCATGCTGCCGTGTGAAACGCAGTTTCGCCTTTCGCCTCAACATTATCCTTTACTGGCGGGGTTTCTTGGAGAAGAAGTACTTGACGGTGAACATGAAGTAGCTCGGGATGGAGTTGTAGCGTGTCTCGCGGCGATAAGCGGCGGTGGTTTCGATACGAGTTTTCTTAATCTGTTGCAGCATATCGTAGCCGTCGAAGGCGAACTGCAAGGAGCCTCCGAGGATGCTCTTGCTGATGCGGGCGTTCCATATTACCTGCGCCTTATTGAACGTCGGGTCGGTATAGCCCCAGTAATTCAGCACGCTGATATTGGAGGAAATTTCAAAGTTCAGCGGCAGGCGCACGAGACCGCGGACACCGCAGTCGAGCGACTGAATCCGGTAATCGTCGAAATCGCCTGTGCGGGAGGTGTTGAACTCATTGGTGTACGTCACCGTCGCTGCGGCTGTAAACCTCTCGGTATTATACTCTACGGCGAACCATTCGTTCCAATAGTTGGAGTGGCTGATGCTGCGTTGCATTCCACGCTTGTCGGTTGTGGAAACAAACGTCGCGTATCTGGCAGGGGTGAATATGGTCTGATGCTTGATGAAGAAGTTTTTGGCCCGGACGGGTCTGTATGAGGCAAAGATATAGAAATTGCCGTATCGGTTGCCGTTTATGTTCATCGGCTTTGTGGTACGGATGCCCGTTGCCATATCGTATGAGGTGCCATACGTCACCGCTCTCTGGTCGATTGTGTATTTTGCTCCTGCCATCAGGTGCAGTTTGTTCCATAGGAAATTCATGGAGTTGTATTTGAGATTGAATACATGCTTCAGACCATATTTCAGATTCGGGTTTCCGAGGGTGGGATTCAGCGGGTCGGAGTTGAAGTCGATGTCGAGCATATCCATCATCTGCGGTGCGTTTGTAGATAAGTTGTAGTCGAAACTGATTTGGTTGAGATTGTTTTTGTACCACTCGAGATGTACCGTACCTTCGGGCAACCATGTGTTGCGGCTGAACAGCTGCCGGGTGGCGCCGTTGAAATTCATCTTCCTGCGCAGATAGCGCATTCCGGGAGCAATTGATATCTGGAACTTGCCAGTACGGCTGCCGGTAGGTGACATATCCTTCCTCGTGAAGGCAACGCTGCAGGTGAGTTTCTGGTCAAGCTGATGCAGGCCGTATATATAGCTGTTTTGCGGGTCGAGCATTTTATATACATATTCCATTCTGTCGCGCAGCTGCATGGGGCTGTCGGCGGCGTACCAAGGCATGGAATCCGCGAAGTCATAGAACATGGTGGAACTGTAGGTATATGAATTCTCGATGTTATATTTCGGTATAATATACCATGTGTCGTTGCCAAGCCAGGCGTAAAGATTCCCTTCGTATTTGTAGTCATGCCGGTTCTGCGGGTTGGTACGGTCTGTACGCTGCTCATTGTCGCCTTTGGTCTGAAGCAGGTAGCTCTGGCTGCCATCCTGCCATCGGTGCGAGAGGGTTCCCCATACGGTAGCCGTCAAAGTCTTGTCGTGTGGCAGAGAGATGTACATGATGTCTTTAAGGTTTCCGTACGCGAGCTTGCTGTCGGTGTTGGTCAGGCTCAGATAACGGTTCAGGATGTCGAGCGTGTCGGGCATACCTGCCTGCAGGTCCGCACACATGGTGGGATAGTCACCTGGCATGCGGCCGAAAGTTCCCTCGGTGGTGTTGCTCCGCATCTTGTCCGAGCCGTAGTTGAACGTCCCGTTTACTTCATGCCATATTTTCCCTGTCGTAAATTCAGTGGTGTGATCGGAGATGACGGAGAGATTACCGAAGCGGTTGTCGAGCCAGCGGCGTGAATAATTGACGCCGTCAGGCAGATAGTTCTGTTGGTTTACCAGGGAATTGCCGAATTTTGTCTGATATTGAATAGTGGTATTGCCGCGGAATTTCAGATTATCCTTTGGCTTGAAGTTATAGTCCAGGCCTGCCCCCTTGGTTATTATCTCGTCGCGCTGGTTGCTCTTCTTCTGCCATTCTCCCGCCATATCGGGAGAGCCTGTCTCGTTGAGGTTATTGATGAAAGCGTAAGCGGCGATGCGTCCTTTGGGAGTGTAGCCAAGCCCGAACCCGCGCAGACGGTAACGGTTATGGGTGCCCCCGCCCGCTTCGGCATTGGCCATCCATCCGGCGTTGAACTCCTTCTTCAGCTTCACGTTCATCACCAGATCAGGTTCGGAAGAGTCCTTCTTTGCAAGCTGCTCGGGCAGCGTCTCTTCATACACCTGAATGTTCTTGACAGTGTACGCGGGCAGATTCTGCAGCAGCACGAGCTTGTCGTTGCGGAAGAAATCCTCGCCGTTGAGCAGCAGCTTGTCCACGAATTTGCCGTTGACATAAATCTGTCCGTTCTCTTTCAGTTCCGCTCCAGGCAGGCGTTTGATCAGAGCGCTAAGCATGGAGCCTTCGGCCAGCTCGAAAGCGTCGGCGTTGAACTGTATGGTGTCTCCCTTGTTGACGAACTCCACCACCGAGGCGGTCACGACCACTTCGTCGAGCATCATCGCCTTCTCCCGCTTCGTCAGCTTGCGAATCTGGAGGGTCTTCTCTTCATGGTTCTTAGCAATATGTATTTTGTGATATGCGGTTTCATAGTCGGGATGCGACAGGCGAATGATAAAGTCCTGTCCCGGGACAATATATGCGGCAAGATTGCTGTATGGAATCCCTAACTTATCCTTTGAGACCATAAGAGGTTGTGAGAGGATGAGTGTACTGTCAGGTCGAAGCAGGTCAACAGCGAGTGTGTCACCCACAAATTCGCCGGTAACGATATTCCGGACATGTATCCTCCACTGATGTTTTTTCTCAGACTTGTCCTGGGCGTGAGCCGGAAAGGCCACACCTGCGCAGAATGCCGCCAGCAGCATCAATGCGGTGAGAATCTTTGTGTAACGTCTTTTCATAAGATGGTAATTATTAGGTTTAAGACATACGAAACCACATTTGAGCTTACAACCACAAATGTGGTTTCATATGCCGATGGGCAACTTAACTGCTTATGATTTCTATAACAGTTTAGTTGGGTCTTGTCATCATTAGGAACAGGTTGGATTCTTGACTCCCGGGTCCGGCTTTACAGTCTCGCCACAAGAGGCGTCAGTGGTTGAGACTACACAGTAGCCATTGTCATCACAGGTAGTGTTGCCTATGCATGTTCCATTGCCTGAACAGCTGCCATTGCCACTACAAGTGGTATTGGAGCCCTTCCCGGATTTAGACGGGCCGAGCATGGCGAAGCCGCCTCGGAGTTGGCCCTCTGCGGTTTGCTCGAGGGCGGGGAGGTCGATGTTGAGACCTGAAAGATGTTTTTTCTTCATCTCGTCTTCTTTTAGGGGTTGTTGAAATGTTGGTTATTGTTGCTCAGAGAAGTCACGGTGAAAGGAATCTGTTGCAATTCCGAATCAGGCAGTGATTCTCCTGTAAGTCGGCAGATTAAGCTTCCGAGCATATATCGCTCTTTGCGGGAATCGTCCATACCGAGATAGCAGACGGTAGGGTCGGAGGCTTCGAGTTTGCCCTGTGAACAGCGACCATTACAGATAGGCATAATCATGCAGGACAGACAGGCAGAATTTGAATACTTGACTGCCATACGGCGGCGATAGCGGTCGTTATATTCTATGGAGCCGTCGGGCAGTAACCTGCCCTCACGGTTATCGGCGATGAATTTCCGCGCAGTGCACTTATACACGTCTCCATTGTAGTTGATGCACACGTTGTTCTCGCGGTCGGCATAGCAGATATGCCGGTGGTAAACCATGTCGCATTCCGAGTGCATGCCCAGTGAGCGTATGCGCTCCTGCATGGCGGCGGCGCGGCCTTTAATCTCATTGTTGGCTCCTTGGGAATCCTGCCACACTTGCTGCAGGTTTACGGTGATGTGGCGACGCGTCTCCTCCGGCCATGCACTCATCAGGTCTACGACCTCGCCGAAAGAGTCGAGCGTGTCGGCTTTGTAGTTGAAGCGCACGCACATGCTGAATCCCATCTCCGCGCCTGTGCGCACTGCTTCAAGCATTCTGTCGAAGGTGGGGTGCGCTGCATCGTAGACGCGTGACCGGTCATGGATGGCGCGGCTGCCATCGAAGGAAATCTGAAACGAAGTACCCCGGAGTCCGAGCTGTTCGAGAAAACTGAACTTGTCGCGGGTGAGCAACACTCCGTTGGTGGTGAAACCGGTATTGAAGCCGATGCCTCGCTCACGGGCGCTGCCGACACCATATTTAATAAGGGGCATTACCACCTCCTTCCATTTCAGCAAGGGTTCTCCACCAAAGAATGTTATCGCGAGATGTTTGAGCCGGGTGTCGGCGACTTTGCGGTCTATGAGATGTTTAATGGCATCCATGGTTTCCGGCTTCATGCCGGTTCCCTTGAGATGCTCCTCGTAGCAGTACCAGCAACGCAAGTTGCAGTCTAAGGTGGGATTTATTGTGATCTCGAAAAGAGCCGGATCGGTATCATACTCTATGAAACTTTTAATTGCCTCTTTGGTTGAGTCGACATCCTCGGCTACGATAAACCCGTTGTCGGTGAGTGCAGCGTACAAATCCGGGTGTATGGAGGCGAGGCGGCATGGCTCGTCGACGGTGTCCGGAATGATGTCTGTCATTTCGGGCTGCAAGGCGCATATTCTGCCTGAAGCAAGGTGGTACAGGTAGCTCCGTCCCTGCACCTTTATCAGGTGTGAGTATTTGCTGTATGTCAGTTTTGGCTCTTTCATTTACAGGCGGTAATAAAAGGGTTGAAATAGTTGCCGGTTATCGCAGAGAGGATGCCGAAGCAATCCGAAGTCTTGACTGACAGATATTCTGCCGCAAATATACAACTAATTTCCCGAACTGCAATTAATTTTTCTGATTTTTGTAAAATTTTTCAGAGTGTCTAAAAATAATCAATTCCATCCCCGGATAAGGAAGGCGGGGATGGAATTGATTGGACGGTGGTATTACTGGAGGATGGCGGAGCCGCCGGAGGAGCCGCGGCCCAGCTCGTTGCCCATGCGTACTTTCTTGCCGTAGGAGAAGGTGTAGCTGGCCGACAGGAAGACGCCGCGGTCGAACTGGCCGCTCCACCAGCTGCGCTCGGCGTAGTGCGGGCTGCCTACGTACTGCTCCCGCTTGCGCGTGCCGTGGTTGAAAGCCTGGGTGATGTCGGCGGTGAGCTTGAGGTTGCCCACGTTGTAGCTGACTGCGAACTCGTAGATGCTCGGGTAGCGGGTCACAGTGCCTCCGCTCCAGGCGCTCAGCTGCTTCTGCGGCGTCATATAGCGGCCGGAAATCTCGAAATTGCCCACATAGTAGGTGGCGCGGATCTGGCCCATGAGCCAGTTGCAGCGCTGGGCGTCGATGCCGGTGAGCACGATGCGGTTGGCCTCACCGGTGAGCTTCAGCCGCAGCTTGCCGTCGAAGAAATTGCCCGAGGCGCTGACGTAGCCGGAATAGCGGTGGCCGTTGCCGGAGTTGACGGTGCGGCGCACCACGCCGTCGTAGCCGGGCACCACAAAGTATTCGTATGCCTGCTTGTGACCTGAGCCTTCGTATTCGGCGCTGGCGCTGAAAGAGTATTGGTTATTGGGGATGAAGTTGTAGGAGGCGGTGGCCTGCTTGAAGATGGTGTTGCGCAGGCCCGGATTGCCCTGAAGCCACAGCAGCTCGTTGCTCTGCACGATGGCGGTGTTGGAAGTGCTGGCCTGCGGGTGGTTGTTGCCCCACCACCCCTCGATGCTGGCGTTGTGGCGGTCGTTGAACTTGTACTGCACCTGGACGCCGAGCCGCGGGTTCCACTGCTTCTGGTTGGTGTGGCCGTTGATGCGTCCGATGACGTACGACATTCCCACGCGCGAGTAGAGGTTGAGGCCGAAGCCCCAGTTCTGCATATACTCCAGGAAGAGCATGTTCTCGCTCGACAGCAGGCTCTGGCGCCCCTGGTAGGAGCCGTAGTAGTCGGTATGATATATGGTGTTGTATGTCATCAGGGCGGTCCGAAAGGTGTTTCCGTGGCCGAAGTTCTTGCTGTAGTAAAGTTGTGCGTTGGGCGAGTACGTCCTTTCGCGGTTGGCGTTGAGGATATGGTCAAGGTCTCCCGCGAGGTAGCTGGAATGGCGCTTGCGCCAGGTATGCATGAAGTTCCAGAAAGCGGTTATGGAGTTCCCGTGCGGCAGTTGGAACCAGTAGTAAGCCTGGATCCATGGAGTGAGTTCCTGGTTGTTGCTACGGCTGACAGAGGTTAGGCCGTCGCCGAGCACCGGGTCGGAGAAGCTGAGGGTGGAGCGGGTCATCTCGCCTGGCACGGCCGAGCGACTGAAGCCGACAGTGTGCTGTATGTAGACTGAGTCGGAGGAGTATGAGGCGCGGAGCGATGTCCACTGGTCGTTGTTGTGGTTGTAATAGTCGTCGATGTCAGTGTATCGGCCCAGTTCGGAGTAGTGCTGTCCGTGGAAGTCGATATCGCGGTAGAGTTCCGCGCGATGTCCGCCGTTTTGGTCGGAGTAGCTGACGTATCCGCCGAGAGTGGCGTCGAAAGTCCAGCGCTTGCGCACGAACTTGGAGTAGACGTCGGCGGCACCGGCAGCGTTGGGGTTGAGGAACCACCCGCGGGCGCCGAGCTTGGTGTAGCCTCCCCACTCGTACTTGTGCATGATGAAGTTAACTACGTGCTGGGCCGACTGGAAGCGCGGGTCCTGAGGGTATTCGAGCACCTCGACGCGGAGCACGTCCTCGACGCGCATTCCCTGAAGGTCCTTGTCAGTGGCCGGCACGTAGTCGATGAACATGCTTACGTCCTTGCCGCTCAGGGTTTTGACCGTCTGCGCGAGCGGGTCGACGCTGAGCTGTGGAATCTGCATGGCGTCGAGGAGCTTGGCTGCCGACTGGGAATGGCGCTTGATGTCCTTGCCGGGCGTGTACTCCACGCCGTACTTGACCACCTTCTGGGTGCGGCCCTGAACGACCACCTCGTCGAGCTGCACGGCCGTGGTGTCAGTACTAAGGGAATCAGTCGGCAGTCCTGCGGCAGACGCGAAGCCTCCCAACAGCAATATCGAAGAAAAGAGTATGATGTGCTTCATACTCTCCTGACGATCCTCAACGCTAAAAATTACAGTCTAAAGTTAAAAAAACTCAATGTAATCCATGTTGGGGAAATATGCCTATCCACAATCGCAGCTCCCGATGGCACAAATGCAGATAGCTATAAACTTAATTGGCGAAGTCCACCGAAAGCCCGAACTGCAGACGGCGGGGATTCATGGGGTAGCCGGGCATGGTGAAGTACTTACTCCCGAACCATCCCTGGTTGACGTGGCTCCAGAGCACGAAGAAGCGGCAGCGGTAGAGCTTGGCCGTGAGGTAGGCGTTGCAGAAGGCGTAGTTGCCCACCTTGGGACCCTTGCTGAGGGTGAAGACGGTGGTGGCCGGCTGGTACATATAGCCGTCGTAGCGGGTGTAGTAGTCGCAGTCCACGCCTATCTGCAAGTGCAGCACACGGAAGGCGCGGAAGCCCAGGTATAGGTTGGAGTAGATGCTCAGCGCCGGCAGCGGCAGCAGGGTCTTGTCGGAAGATGCCTGATATGTCAGGGTGTTGTTCCAGTGGAGGATGCCGACGGCAAAGTCCTGGCGCAGGCGGGCGGTGAAGACGTGTATGGACTTGCCGGCCTGGCGGGGCAGGGAGAGGGTGTCGAAGTAGACCATGTTCTGGACGTTGCGGAATCCGGCCTCGAGGGTGGTGTGCGTCCAGGGGATGGTGATGCGTCCACCCACGGTGAAGGTGCGGGTCTTTCCGAAGTCGTTGTCCCAGATGAAATGGTTGGAGACGTAGTGCTGGAGCAGGTAGGATGGCTCCTCGTTGCGGAACCCGACGTTGACGGCCACGGCCACGGTGTCGCCGAAGAGGCGGTAGCGGGCCTGTGCCTCGCCGAGCAGGCGCACGTCGGCGGCCACGTCGCCGACTATGCCGAAGCGGGCGTCGGCGCTGTAGGTAAGATGCCGTCCGGCAGTCTTCTCGAGTCGGCCGCCTACCCAGACAAGGTTCTGCGTGGCCTTATGCCTGATATTTGAATAGAAGTCGGGAAGCGGAGTGAGCGCCTCTCCGCCCACCAGCGAATCGGGCCGCCACTGGGTGTAGCGGCGGTTCTCGTAAGTGACGTATGCTGCCAGGGAGAACTTGACCCAGGGCTTGAAGCCTTCCATCATCTGTATGCCGAGGGTGTTGCCAAGGGCGGAATAGGTAGTGCGGTCTCCGGTGGCCAGCTCGTTGAAGTAAGTGTTGGCCCAGAAGTCGCGTGCCTCGCCGGCGGAGCTGTTGACGAACGAATGGCGGCCGCGGCGCCAGTCCAGGGCGTAGATGAACTTCACCACGGGGATGTATACCTGGCGGGTGAGGGTGTCGTTTACGACCTCGTCCTGCCAGTATCCGACCTTGTAGGCGTGGCTCATGTAGAACTGGGAGGCGTGCAGGCGGGTGTGGGCCGTGGTCAGGCGCGTCGGGATGGACTTGGGCTCAATCTTGCTGACGCCGCCCTGGAGCACTGCCGGATCGGTGATGTAGAGGTCGTTGGTGATGCCGCCGTTCTCCTTGTTGAGCATGTTGTTCTGGTTCCAGAAGCCCTGGAACTCGTAGCGGTCGCCCAGGTAGTAGCCGCTCAGGCCGTATACGTAGTCCTTGGCGGCCTGATAGTTGTAGGCTCCCTTAGAGTAGAGATAGTCGATGTGGGCGCCTATGCCGATGCGGCGGTTGACGTTGCCTGCAAAGGTGGCGCGCAGGCGATCCTGGTTGCTCTCGCGGTTGCCGCCGAAGTTGTAGCTGGCCAGCGTCATCGGCACGTACACATTGTAGAACTTCTGGTTACGCCCGGTCTGCATCCACGTCTCGAGACTGCGGTCGAAGAAGAAGGCGCCTGGCTCGGGCTGGTCGGCGTATATGAGCGTCATGGATGGTGCGCCGAGGTTGCCGGTGGTCAGGAAGGCGTCCGTCTGCATCGACGGCACGGCCTGCCGCTGGTAGTTGTAGAGCAGCGTGTCGATGGTGGACGCACGATGGCCTCCCAGCGGGAACTCGAGCGTCCAGGCCGAGCCGTGGCGCACGGTGTCCTTCTTCTCCGCGCCAGGCTGCTGGGCATACGATACGGCGGCGGCCAGCACTGCGATGAGCACCGCCGCTGTGGCTCTGAGCAATTTCATGCCGCAAAGTTAGCGAAAATAGTTGAAAGTCGCGAACGCTGGGATGCGACAGCTCTCACCATATACTCTCAACTTTTTGAGCTACCTTTGCATTCTAACTTTAAATGTAAATGCAAATGGAAGACAAAGACTATAGGCCCGAATACATGGAGATGGCCGCCCGCATCAGCTACGACAACATCGACAAGGGAGGCGGACCTTTCGGCGCCGTCATCGTGCGCGGCGACGAGGTGGTGAGCACCGGCGCCAACTCCGTGACGCTGCTCAACGACCCCACGGCCCACGCCGAGGTGCTGGCCATACGCGCCGCCTGCGCCAGGCTTAAGAACTTCAAGCTCGACGACTGCATCGTCTACAGCTCATGCGAGCCCTGCCCGATGTGCCTGAGCGCCCTCTACTGGGCCGGGGTGAAGAAGATATTCTTCGGAAACACCAAGGAGGACGCGGCCGCCATCGACTTCTCCGACCAGTTCATCTACGAGGAGCTGGAGCGCAGGCGCGAGTACCGCCGCCTGCCGGCCATCCACGTCGAGGGCAGCGGTGCCATCCGCGCCTTCGAGAAGTGGGCAGCCAAGACCGACAAGGTACCCTACTAAGAAAGCCGAGAGACCACCGAGGCAGCCGGGGGTCGCTGTCCTCTCAGCTCCGCCCTCAGCTTTCAACACATTTCGCGGTATGAGAAAAATTTCGTAATTTTGCGGCATGAAGCAAGAAATCGCCGCATTGCGTGCAGAGATAGCCGGACTGAACGCCGACACGCCCGCCGAGGCCGAGGCGCTGAGAGTCAGATACCTGGGCAAGAAGGGTCCCGTGCAGGCCCTGTTCGCCCGTTTCCGCGAAGTGGCGCCCGCCGACAAGAAGGAGATGGGCCAGCTGCTCAACGCCCTCAAGACGGAGGCCACCGAGCGCATCAACGCCCTCAAGGAGGCCTGCGCCCAGGCCGACGACCCGGCGCTCGCCGCCCTCGACCTCACCCGCACGGCCACGCCGCTGCCCCTGGGCACACGCCATCCACTGTCGCTGGTGCAGGCCGAAATCATCGACATCTTCGGCCGCATGGGCTTCACCATCGCCGAGGGTCCTGAGGTGGAGGACGACTGGCACGTCTTCTCGTCGCTCAACTTCGCAGAAGACCATCCCGCGCGCGACATGCAGGACACTTTCTTCATAGCCCGCAACCCGGACGTGCTGCTCCGCACCCACACCTCGTCGGTGCAGACCCGCACCATGGAGACCCACAAGCCCCCCATCCGCATCATCTGCCCCGGTCGAGTGTACCGCAACGAGGCCGTGTCGGCCCGCGCCCACTGCTTCTTCCACCAGGTCGAGGGCCTGTACGTGGACAAGAACGTCTCCTTCGCCGACCTGCGCCAGGTGCTGCTGAGCTTCGCCCGCCAGATGTTCGGCGCCGACACCAAGATACGCTTGCGCCCCAGCTACTTCCCTTTCACCGAACCGAGCGCCGAGATGGACATCAGCTGCGGCATCTGCGGCGGCAAGGGATGCGCCCTGTGCAAGGGCACCGGCTGGGTCGAAATCCTCGGCTGCGGCATGGTTGACCCCAACGTGCTCAGTGCCTGCGGCATAGACCCCGACGTTTACACCGGCTACGCCTTCGGCATGGGAGTAGAGCGCATCGCCAACCTCCGCTACCGCGTCAGTGACCTGCGCCTCTTCTCCGAGAACGACGTCCGCTTCCTCCACCTCTTCGACGCAGCACGCTAACAGGTGACAGTCAAGGAGCGATACGAGGGCGTGATAGCGTGGTTCCTCAAGAATATGCCGGAGCCGCGCACAGAACTGCAGTATGACACGCCTTTCCACCTGCTGCTGGCCGTGATCCTGTCGGCGCAGTGTACCGACAAGCGCGTCAACATAGTCACTCCGCCGCTGTTCGAGGCCTACCCCACCCCATACGAGCTGGCCGCGGCCTCCGAGGAACAGATCTACGAATACATCCGTAGCGTCACCTTCCCCAACAACAAGACCCGCTCGCTGCTGAAGGCGGCGCGCATGCTTGTCGACGACTTCGGCGGCGAGGTGCCCTCTGACCTGGACTCGCTGATGAAGCTGCCCGGCGTGGGGCGCAAGACGGCCAACGTCATGCTGGCCGTGGTGTGGAACCGAGCCGCGATGGCCGTCGACACGCACGTCTTCCGCGTCAGTGAGCGCCTCGGCCTGACGCGCAACTCGAAGAATCCGCTCACCACAGAGCGCACCCTGGTACGGCACATTCCCGAAGAGCTCCTATCCACGGCCCACCACTGGCTCATCCTGCACGGCCGCTACGTCTGCAAGGCACGCCGTCCCCTCTGCCTCGACTGCGGCCTTCGCCCTTTCTGCCGCGAATACAATAAGAAAAAATAGCCTCTTAGCGCTCAGATGCTTTGAGATGGATCAAGCCGAGAACAGCGGTGTCATGCCCATTCCACGACAAAATAATGAAATGCCTCGGAATTTCGGCTTGACACTTTGGGATTTCGGAGAGCATGGCACAACCCACCTGCAACGCCCGATAAGTCAACCCCTTAGCCTATCGGCCTCTGTCGAGGCATCCTTAGTTTGAAAAAAATTTTCGCCAAAGACTTGCACGGTTACGGAAAAAGCCGTAACTTTGCAGCGCAAAAAGGGCAGAGGCTCCTATGCACAGTTTTCATGGTGGATGTAGCTCAGTTGGTTAGAGCGACGGATTGTGGTTCCGTAGGTCGTGGGTTCGAGCCCCATCTTCCACCCTACCCACAAAGGATGCAACCAGTTTGCATCCTTTTTTTGTTTACAATCCAGATAATCAACGAAAACACACAGATCATGAAGAAACTGATACTCTGCGCCGCAGTGCTGCTCGGCGCATTCTTAGGCACCCGGCCGGCCCAGGCCCAGGACTGGGGGCGCCTGCTTGGCGCCGGCGCCAAGGTGCTCCAGGCCGGAACCATCAGCGACGACGCCCTGGCCCAGTACATCAGCCTGTACGTCCACAAGCTCGACTCCGCCAACACCGTCTGCGCCGCCAACGACCCTTATGCCATCCGCCTCGACAGCATCACCAAGGGTCTGAAGTCGGTCGACGGCATCCCCCTCAACTTCAAGGTCTACAAGACCAACGACGTCAACGCCTTTGCCTGCGCCGACGGCAGCGTACGCGTCTACTCCGGCCTGATGGACATCATGACCGACGACCAAGTACTCGGCGTCATCGGCCATGAGCTCGGCCACGTGGCCCACCACGACACCAAGAAAGCCTTCAAGCAGGCTCTGATCAACTCCGCCCTGCGCGACGGCATCGCCGGCACCGCCGGCGGCATCGTCGCCACCCTCACCGATTCCCAGCTCGGCGACCTGGCCGATAAAATGATGTCGGCCAAGTACAGCCGCAAGCAGGAGTCGCAGGCCGACGACTACGGCTACGACTTCCTAAAGACCAACGGGCGCAATCCCTGGGCCATGGCCATGGCATTCGTCAGAATGGAGAAGATAGAGAACGCCTCCCCGCAGGCCTCCTCGTTCGTCAACAACCTCTTCTCCGACCATCCCGAGCTCACCAAGCGCATCGACAACATGAGCAAACGGGCCACCAAGGACGGTTACACCATGCCTGCCGCCGGCACCCCCGGAAACGATGGTTCCGAGTTCCTGCATCCCAAGAAGACCACCACCGCCAAGTCGACCACCGCCAAGAAGACCACCACGAAGAAAACTACAACCAAGAAGAAGACCACATCCAAAAAGCGCAAGTAGAGCCGAGGGACCTTTAGAGGCCCGAAGTGAGCTGTGCTCTCAGCACTCAGCCATACAGCACAACAAACCCGTGCATTTTGAGTTAATAATGAAAAAGCACCTTTTAATATGAAGAAGATACTCCTGGCAGGCGTGGCCCTATGCAGCCTTGGCGCCGCCAAGGCCGACATCATGGTCACCGCCGCGCCCCAGCTGGCCGGCGACACGCTGACGGTATCCGCCGTCAGCCTCAGCGACGTCATGACCAAGAACCGCCGTGACCTGCAACCCGCCATTACCACCACCGTCGTCACCGCCGACTTCACCGTGCCCACGACCGGCACCGAGCCCCAGCGCTACGACCTGCGCCTGGGCAGCCGCCGCGCCACCCGCTTCTACGCCAGCCCAACCGACAAGATCAACGTCTCCATCGCCGCCGATGGTTCATACCTCATCACCGGCACCCCGATGCTCGATCAGGTGGCAGTGCTCCAGGAGCAGCTCAAGGGCCCATACGCCGACTACTCCAAGGCTCTCGAGAATAACGACGAGGCCGCCGCATCGGCCGCCAACGCCGCCGCCGACAAGATTCTCGTCGAATACGTCAAGGCCAATCCCGGCATGTGCGGCGCCACCTGGGCCGTGCTCAACATGGAGGACGAAAACCTGCTGCAGTACGCCCCCACCCTCACCGGCGACGCCACAACCTGCCTCCTCTATCCCATGCTGCAGAACAGCGTCAAGCGCGCCGAGACTCGGCAGGCCGCAGAGAAACAGCGCGCCGAGATGGAGGCCGGCCACGTCAAGGCTCCCGACTTCGCCCTCCCCGACCTTGACGGCAAGACCGTCAAGCTCTCTTCCTTCAAGGGCAAGTGGGTGATCCTCGACTTCTGGGGATCCTGGTGCCCCTGGTGCATCAAGGGATTCCCAGGACTCAAGAGCTCCTACGAGAAGTATAAGGGCAAGCTCGAGATCATCGGCGTGGACTGCAACGACCCCGAGGCCAACTGGCGCGCCGCCGTCAAGAAGTACGCCCTCCCCTGGGTCAACGTCTACAACGCTCAGACCACCGGCGGTGTCATGGAAGCCTACGGCGTACAGGCATTCCCCACCAAGGTCCTCATCAACCCCAAGGGACAGATCCAGAAGATTTACGTCGGCGAAGACCCCGCCTTCTACACCGACCTCGACACCCTGATAAAGTAATACCAGTTCAATAAACCACCCGCAGGGCGCCCCGGCATCATTTCGGAGCGCCCTCATTTTAAGCCCTTAAACAGGCGTTCAAGGTCATCCTTTAACGTCCTTTCAGACAAATACATAAAGAAGGTTAAAAAGCGCCGGAGGGTTAAACTCCCGGTGCTTTGCCGTGTCCTATACATGAAACCGCAAGGAAACGATATCCTGCAGAATCCGACCTTACGGCATCATAAAAACCGAAACACACAATCACATCAAACCATTATGACCAAGTTCAAGAACATAATGCTGGCAGCCACTCTCGGCACAGCTATGATAGCCGGCGGCGGCATCGCCCTGGCCCAGTCCGACAAGAATGGCTCCAAGTCCAAGGCACTCAGCGAGCAGCACTGCCCCACCGTCTGCACCCAGGCATGCGCCCCCGACAGCTGCGTCCCCGGCCGAGGCGCCAAGAACTGCACCAGGCGAGGCGGCAAGCCCGGCAGCCCCATGGGCCGCGCCATGGAAGGCATCGACCTCACCCAGGCACAGAAAGACTCCGTGAAATCCATAGTACAGCGCCAGCGCCAGGCCGTTAGGGAGGGTGAGCGCAAGCTCCGCCAGGAGGCCCGCGACAACACCGACAAACAGCTGCAGCAGGTGCTCACCCCCGAGCAGTTCGCCAAGTACCAAGCCAACCGTGAGCAGCAGAAAGAGCTGCGCAAGAACAGGGGCCAGCGCGATGGCAAGGCCTTCGGCAACAAGAAAGGGCGCCACGGCCATCACGCCTACACCGGCAAGGACCGCAAAGGCGACGGACATGCCCTGCGGACAAAGAAATAAAGACAAGACTCCGTTTAACAAATTTTGTGAAACGGAGTCTAAACCTTCGTCACGTTGAGTTGTTTAATATGCAGAGGGACATTTGTCGCAGACTCTGACCCTTATAATAAAACAATGATGTGCGACAAAACGGCGTCGAGGCTGCGGCCCGGTGCCGTTTTTCAATTCTAACCAGGCTTCACGCTCGTCGGTGCGTCGCTGTATTGTTCATTGTTAATTTGAAATGATATGATATTGATAGCGGAATCCAAGAGCATGAACGACGAGCTGCACAGCGTTTCGTCGCTACGCGGGAGCGAACCGATCTTCGAGACGCAGGCACGCGAGATAATGGCCTCGGTGGCCGAGATGACCTCCGGCGAGGCGGCTGCAATGCTTCACTCCTCGGGACGCCTGGGTCTGACAGCCGTGGAGCTGGCCCGCGCCTTCTCACACACCTCACTCGGCCTGCCGGCCATAGGCGCCTTCACCGGCGTGGTGTTCCGCAGCCTCGACGCCGCAACCATCGGATCTCAAATCTCGACGCTCAACTCCCGACTGCGTATCGTGTCGTCGGCCTACGGGCTGCTCCGCCCCGACGACATCATCCGTCCGTACCGTCTGGAATTCGGCGCTGTCGTACCGGGCATGGAGGTCTCGTTGAAGAAGTTATGGAAGCCTAAGCTGACCATGCTGGTGGGCCGCCACCTCAAAGAGAACCCCGACTCCACACTGATAGTGGTGCTGCCAGCCGACGCCCAGGCCTGTTTCGACTGGAAACTGCTGCGCGGCCTTGGCAGCATAGCCTTTGTGGAGCTGCGCACCTACAGCGACTCGGGAAAGCTCACCACACCCCGTGCCGAGCGCCTCAAGGACCGCCGCGGCCTATTCATCCGCCAGCTTCTCGAGGCCGGAATCACCAACTCCGCCGGACTCGAGACCTTCACATCCCCCGACTTCGAATACATCGGACAAGACCCCGGTCCCGGCCGCTACGCTTTCCTCTGCTGAAAGGTGAGGGAACGAGCCAAGCTAAAGCGGGCACCTGTGACAGAGGTATAGCTGCGCCCACACACAACTCTCAATTTTTTTGAGTACCTTTGCGGCATTAAAGCTTCGACTGATAACACACAATATATGTCACAGACCAAAAACTACAGCGGCCTGACAGACGCGCAGGTGTCGGAGAGCCGCCTCAGGCACGGTGCCAACGTACTCACCCCGCCAGCGCGGGAGCCATGGTGGAAACAGTTCCTGGTGAAGTTCTCCGACCCGCTCATCATCATTCTGCTCATCGCCGGAGTGCTCTCGATCGGCATCTCCTTCTACGAGTACTTCGGCCTCGGCCAGGACTGGAAAGTCTTCTTCGAGCCCATCGGCATCTTCGTGGCCATCCTGCTGGCCACTGGCCTGGGCTTCCTGTTCGAGCAGAAGGCCAACAAGGCATTCAAGATTCTCAACCAGGTAAACGACGACGAGGCGGTAGAGGTGCTGCGCAACGGCTCCATGACCACCATCCCGCGCAAGGACGTGGTGGTGGGAGACATCGTCGTCCTCAACACCGGAGACGAGATTCCGGCCGACGGCGAACTGCTTGACGCCGTAACGCTGAGCGTCGACGAGTCCACGCTCACAGGCGAGCCCCACTGCCGCAAGACCATCGACCCCGCCGACTTCGACCCCGAGGCCACATATCCCTCCAACCACGTGCTGCGCGGCACCAAGGTCATGGAGGGCCACGGCGTGATGCGCGTCCTCAAGGTAGGCGATGCCACCGAAATGGGAAAAGTCTTCGAGGAGGCACAGATCGACGACTCCGTCAAGACTCCCCTCAACGAGCAGCTCGACGGCCTGGCCGACTGGATTACCAACGCCTCCTACATCTTCGCAGGCGTAATCATCGTGGCCCAGCTCATCCACTTCATGGGATGGGGCCAGTGGCCGGCGTGGCTGCTGATTATTCCCGTGGCACTATTCTTCTTCCTGGTAATCAGAAAGTTCGATGACTGGTCGCGGACCAAGTGCATCCTGACCATCGTGGGCTTCTTCGTGCTATTCTTCGCCATGGTGTGCGGAGCCTTTGCGCTCATCAACCCCGGAGCCGACAGCACCACCTGGTCTACCCTGCTGGCCCACACACTGCAGACGCTCATGGTGGCCGTCACTCTCATCGTGGTGGCCGTGCCCGAGGGCCTGCCGATGGCCGTAACCCTTTCGCTGGCATACTCCATGCGCGCCATGCTCAAGACTAATAACCTGGTGCGCAAGATGCACGCCTGCGAGACCATGGGCGCCACCACCGTCATCTGCACCGACAAGACCGGCACGCTGACTCAGAACCAGATGCAGGTCTACGAATCCAGGTTCTTCGGCAACCCCTCGGACGAGGTGCTCGAGGAAGGCATCGCCGTCAACTCCACCGCCCAGCTCGACGACAGCGAGGGCCACGTGTCGGTGCTCGGCAATCCCACCGAGGGGGCTCTGCTGCTATGGCTGCGTGAGCGCGGCGTCGACTACCGCCGGCTGCGCGACAGCGCCCGGCGCCTTGAGGAGCTGCCATTCACTACCGAACGCAAGTACATGGCCACGGCCGTACAGTCGGCCACCGGCAAGCGCATCCTATACGTCAAGGGCGCCCCCGAGATTGTCTTCGGAATGTGCTCCGACACCGTCGGAGTGACCAAGGCCGAAATCGACGCCCAGCTGCTCGAGTACCAAAACATGGCCATGCGCACCCTCGGCTTCGCGTACGCCGAACTCGCCGACGGCCAGTCGCTGGAAACTCTCAACTCTCAACCCTCGACTCTCAACCTCCGTTTCCTGGGCATCGTGGCCATCTCCGACCCGGTGCGCGCCGACGTGCCCGAGGCCGTACGCGAAGTCGTCGACGCCGGCGTCAAGGTCAAGATCGTAACCGGCGACACCCCCGGCACCGCCAAGGAAATCGGCCGCCAGATCGGTCTATGGCACGACCACGAAGACGGCGACGACAGCATCATCACCGGACCGGAGTTCGCCCGCCTCAGCGACGAGGAGCTAAAGGAGCGCGTGGGCGACCTTAAGATCATCGCCCGCGCCCGCCCGCTTGACAAGAAGCGGCTCGTGGAGGCCCTGCAGGCCAACGGCGAGGTGGTGGCCGTCACCGGCGACGGCACCAACGACGCCCCGGCCCTCAAGACCGCTCACGTCGGCCTCTCGATGGGCGACGGCACCTCAGTGGCCAAGGAGGCTTCCGACATAACCATCATCAACAACTCCTTCTCCTCCATCGGCCGCGCCGTAATGTGGGGCCGCAGCCTCTACCAGAACATCCAGCGCTTCCTGCTATTCCAGCTCACCGTAAACGTGGCGGCCTGCTTCCTGGTGCTCATCGGCTCATTCATCGGCAACGAGTCGCCGCTGACCGTCACGCAGATGCTGTGGGTGAACCTGATTATGGACACCTTCGGCGCCATGGCCCTGGCCTCGCTGCCCCCCGCCCCCGACGTGATGCGCGAAAAGCCGCGCGACCGCCGCGCCTTCATCCTCACCCGGCCCATGATGGCCGAACTGCTCGGCGTAGGAATCATCTTCTTCGCCATAACCCTCGGCTTCTACTGCATCTTCAACGCCATGGACGTCACCTCCATGGTCCAGCTCTTCCACGCCCCGGCCAAGGCCGCACCCGGCATGACCGCCTACGAGGCCACACTACTCTTCTCCATCTTCGTCTGGACACACTTCTGGTATATGTTCTGCACCCGCTGCTTCGAGACAGGAAAGAGCATCTTCTCGCTGAAGATGAGCCAGGGCTTCTGGTCCATCGTGGCCATCATCGTCATCGGCCAGCTCTTCATCACCGAGATCGCATACGACTTCTTCAACTGCGCCCCGATGCTGCACACCGCCGACTGGCACTGGAACGGCTCCGGCGCCCTCGACTTCGTCATCATCGTCGGCGCCAGCTCCCTCGTCCTCTGGATCCGCGAGCTATACCGACTCCTTCTCCCCTCCGGGCGATAACGTCCCAACACTGAAAAAACGGGCGCCGGTGGCAACGAGAAAAGCCATCGGCGCCTGCTGCTACTTGCCCACCAGGCGCCTGCGGAGCAGCGAAAGGGTCTGCTGCGCCATACCCAGGTACTGGGCTACATACTTGAGCGGCACCACCCGGCTCAAGATGGCAGGGGGTATGTTGCGCAGCGAGGCCGGAGTCGAGTCCCAGTATGCGCTGAGCCGCTCGGCCGGCGTGGTCATGGCAAAGCTGCGGTAGAGCCGCTCGAAGCTGTACAGCTGTTCGGCCAACAGGGTCCGCATCCAGTCCACCAGCTCCGGATGGCACTGTTCAAGCCTGCGCCAGGAATCGAAGGTTATCTTCCATCCGCTGCACGCCTCCAGCACACCCAGCGAATAAGCCGCCGGCTCCCCACTCCACCAGGCATGGAGCGAGAAGAACACATCGCCTCCGCCACCGAAGCACACCGTATCCTCCTTGCGCCCCTTCTTCAGGCCCACGCGCACCGTTCCCGACGCCAAAAAATATATATGGTGGCTATCGCTGCCCTGGCGCACCACGTCCTCGCCGCGCTCTGCAGTGAACAGTTCGCAGTGACGCTCGACTTCCGACAGGCACTTATGGGAAAGCTTTTTATACCTGCACAGTATTTCTCTCAGTTCCATGTGGAATTTTGTCAATGTCGCGACGCAGCGGCGCCGATATCATCACTATTTAATTCAACTGAAAAAATCAACTTGCGGCATCAGTTATCGTATCGTAACTTTGCGGCGTCGGACGAGCATTGCACCATCCGGCGCAAAGTTACTAAAATTCACAAACAAAGCATGAGAATATGAGAAGAATTCTACTTACTGCCATGACGGCACTCCTCCTGGCCTCACCGGCATGGGCGGAGAAAGTTGTCTACACCGACTCGGCGACCAAGCTGATATTCCTCCTCGACACGGAGACCCGCACGGCCCGGATACAAGGCTACTCCGCCACTCCCAAAGGCGCACTCACGCTGCCGACCGAGGTCACGTACCAGGAAACGACCTACGCCGTGGACGGCGTGCTTGAAAGTGCCTTCCAGGGCCTGGCACGCGTAACTTCCCTCACTGCGGGCGAGAACATCAAGTACATCGGCCCGTCGGCCTTCAAGAGCTGCGGCATGCTCCGCTCGGCCACCCTCAAGGGCGTGGAGGTCATCGACGCGACTGCGTTCCAGAAATGCGCTTCGCTGGCCACGCTCACCATTTCCAGTCCCTCGCTGCGCGAAATCGGCGACGAGGCCTTCGGCGAGTGCGCCAAGCTCACCGGCGGCTTCGACATACCCTCCACTGTCACCGTCATCGGCGACAACCCCTGGTACAGCTGCTCCGGCCTGACTGCCATCAACGCCCCCGAAAACTCATCGGCCTACAAGACCGTCGACGGCATCCTCTACGACAACACCGGCTCTCGCCTCATCTCCTACCCCTGCGGCAAGACGGACACTGCTTTCACCGTGCCCGCGACGGTGAAGACTCTCGGAGTGTCGTCGCTGCGCGGCGCCAAGTTCACCGCCATCACCCTGCCCGCCGGCATCGAGACTCTCGACTCCCTCTGCCTCTACTCCAGCAAGCTGACCTCCCTCAGCATCCCGGCCTCCGTCACCAAGATCGGCGTAAAAGCCATCACGTGCTCGTTCGGCCTGACCGACCTGCAGGTGGCAGCCGCCAATGCCTCCTACAAGGCCGACGGAGGATACCTCATGACAAAGGACGGACGCCGCATCCTATTCTCGTACCTGCGCCAGGGCGCCGTGACCATACCGGAAGGTGTTGAGCGCATCGACGACTACACCTTCATGAGCATGACCGGCATCACTTCCGCCACCCTCCCGGCGAGCCTGCGCACACTCGGCGAGATTGCCTTCTACCAGTGTACCGGCTTGAAGGAGGTCAACCTCGGCAGCGGCATCGCCACCATCGGCCGCATGTGCTTCCAGGGCTGCACCGGCCTTACCAGCGTCTCCTTCCCCGCCTCCATGCGCCACCTGGGCAAGCAGGCCTTCACCAACTGCACCGGCCTTACCAGCGTCTCCCTCAACGAAGGCCTTGAGCGCATCGACGACTCAGCCTTCCTGGGCTGCACCGCCATCACCTCCATACACTTCCCCGGCTCCCTGAAGACCATGGGCGCCGCCATATGCTACCAGAACAACAGCCTGACCGAGGCCAGCCTCGGCGAAGGCATCACCGTCGTTCCCGACCAGCTCTTCAACTACGACGTCAGGCTCAGCAAGGTGACCCTGCCCGACGGCATCCGATCCATCGAGCGTGCCGCCTTCTACTCCAACGCCATCAGCGAGGAAACCTTCCGCTTCCCCGAGCAGCTTGACTCAATCGGCTTCACGGCCTTCTTCAAGACGGCCTTCGTGAACCTCGTGCTCCCCGACCGTCTGCGCGTCATCGGCGACTGGGCCTTCGCTTCCGGCACAGCCCTGAAGAGCGTCCGCACCGGCAAAGGCACCAAGATAATCTCCCTGCTGGCATTCAACAACAATCCCACCCTATCGCAGATCACCCTCAACGAGGGCCTCGACAGCATCGGCGACCAGGCCTTCACCAACCTCCCCTCCCTCGACTCCATCGTGATTCCCTCCACCGTGCGCGCCTACGGCAAGGAGCCATTCGCCCTCAACGAGAAGCTCTTCAACATCACCGTGCTCAACCCAACCCCGGTCGTACTGACCCAGGAGCTGGTGGCTGCCGAGGCATACGAAGCCATCACCCTACACGTGCCCGCCGGTTCGGTGGATGCCTACAAGGCAGCTGCCATCTGGAAGAAATTCGGCGACATCCAGGGCGATGCCAGCGGTGTCGGAACCATCGACGCCGACGGTGCCGAGCCCTACGTCACCGCCACTTTCACCATCGACGGCAAGCCCGCCAGCGCCAACGCCAAGGGCCTGTTAATCCAACGACTAAGTGACGGTTCCTGCCGCAAAGTCATGATCAGATAACTCGTTTTCCACAATTTTCCAATCCAGAAGGGCGCTCCGAAGGCAGAGCGCCCTTTTTCATCACAAGTCACTCTCGCAGATTCACATACAACTCCCGTCTCCTGACGCTTGTTATATAAAAAAATATGTAACTTCGCAGAGAGAAACTCTCTGCGCCCTATAAACAATGAGAAAACTACTGCCCTTTATCGCGATTCTGCTGGCCGCCATGGCCTACGCCACCCGTCCGGAGCGTCGGGCCGAGCCGATCGACACGACCTGGCACACCGACATCCTGCCCGGCTACGAGGCCCGGTACGTCGACCAGGGCATCGCCTTCGACGGCCCCTGCCGCTCCACAATAGTCCGCATGCGCGCCCGCCGCCCCTCGCACCGCGCCTACCTGTACGTGCACGGCTTCAACGACTACTTCTTCCAGGCCGAGATGGGGCGACAATTCGCCGACAGCGGCTACAACTTCTACGCCGTGGACCTGCGCCGCTACGGCCGCAGCCTCGAGTCCTGGCAGTACCCGTTCAACATACGCGACATGCGCGAGTACTTCGCGGACATCGACTCGGCGCTCGCCCAGATCCGCACCGACGGCAACGTCGACATCACCCTGTCGGGACACAGCACCGGCGGCCTGACAGTGGCCTACATGGCCTCAGAACGGGGCGCGCGCCTCGGAGCCAACCGCGTCGTCACTGACTCTCCGTTCCTGGAATGGAACTTCCCCGCATCCTACCGCAACTTCCTCATCCCCATCGTCAGCCTGTGGGGACGCATCTCTCCCAATACGAAAATCAAGCAGAGCCACTGCGACGGCTACGCCTACTCCCTGCTCCGCCAGTACCACGGCGAGTGGACCTACGACACCGCCTGGAAGATGATATACTCTCCGCCCGTCACCGCCTCCTGGATCCACTGCGTCAACAATAGTCAGGGGAGGCTGCGCAAGCACGCCCACCACATCGCCGTTCCGATCCTGGTCATGCACAGCTCCCGGCGGGTGAGCGGCTGCGACTGGACGCCCGACTTCCAGCATGGCGACGCCGTGCTCGACCCCGCAATGCTCCAGAAGGTCGGCCTGACACTGGGTCACAACCCCGTAGTGGCCACCATCGACAGCGGCCTGCACGACCTCATCCTCTCCGCCCGTCCCGTGCGCGACGCCGCATACGACACCATATTCCACTTCATCCGAACACACTGAGCATATGCTGAATCCCGAGGAAAAGAGCGAAATCCAAGGGCTGCTCCGCCAGGTGGCGACAGTGGTCCGCGACAACTGCCCCGAAGACCAATACGCCCAGCTCAAGGAACTGTGGCGCAAGGCCTCAGCCTGCCACGACACCCACGACGACCACCGCCTGCCACGCCTGGCGATGCGCCTGGACATGGCCGCCACCTTCGCCAGCGAGGTAAGCGCCGAGGGCCTCGTCATCGCCTCCATCCTGCTCTCCGGCGCCCTGCAGGCCAGCCTCGTCGCCGGCGAGGAGGAAGTCCGCGCCCGGTTCGGCGACGACACCGCCTTGCTCGCCACCCGCATGGCAAAAGTCGAAGCCTTTGCCGCCGCACACACCATGGGGCACCAGGAGAACTACTCCGGCCTGCTGCTGGCCCTAAGCGACGACATCCGCGTCGTCATGGCCCTCATCGTCCGCTCCCTGGTACTCATGCGCCGCATCAACCTCCACCCCGACCAGGAGTGGGTGCGCGAAGTCGCCACAGAGGCCCGCGTGCTGTACTCCGAGCTCGCACACCGCCTTGGCCTCTACGGCATCAAGTCCGTGCTCGAGGACCTCTGGCTCAAATACACCGACCGCCCCACATACAAGGAAATCGCACGCCGCCTGAGCCAGACCAAGCGTTCCCGCGACGCCTACATAGCCCGCTTCATCGGCCCCGTCAGCGAACGCCTCCAGGCCGCCGGGCTGCGCTTCACCATAAAAGGCCGCACCAAGTCCATCTTCTCCATCTGGAACAAGGTCATGAACAAGAAGGTGGACATGGACCACATCTACGACCTGTTTGCCATCCGCGTCATCGTCGATTCCCCGCCCGAGCGCGAGAAGAGCGACTGCTGGCTCGGCTACTCCATCCTCGCCAACATGTACCGTCCCGACCCGGACCGCATGCGCGACTGGCTATCCTTCCCCAAGAGCAACGGCTACGAGTCGCTCCACATCACCGTGCTCGGCCCCGAGGACAAGTGGGTGGAGGTGCAGTTCCGCTCCCGCCGCATGGACCTGGTGGCCGAGAAGGGTCTGGCCGCCCACTGGCGTTACAAGGGGGGCAAAGCCTCCGCCGCCGACCGCTGGATGAACCGCGTCCGCGACGTCCTCGAACAGGGCGCCCCCGCCGGAGCCGAAGCCCCCTGGCACGCCGAGGGACAGCAGGAAGTCTATGCCTTCACCCCCGGCGGCGACCTGCTCCGCCTACCCCCGCAGAGCACTCTGCTCGACTTCGCCTTCGCCGTACACACCGCCGTCGGCTGCACCGGCGGAAACGTCAACGGTCGCTACGAGAAAATCTCGTACCGTCTGCGCAGCGGCGACACAGTAAAAATCCTCACCTCCCCCTCGCAGACGCCCAAGAAGGACTGGCTCCAGCTCGTACAGACCTCCAAGGCCCGCACCAAGATACGCCAAAGCCTCGACGAGGCACGCCGACTCCGCGCCGACCTCGGCCGCGAAGTCCTCGAGCGCCGACTCCGCAACCGCAAGATACAGGTCGACGAATCCGAGCTCTCCCGCCTCATCCTCAAGACAGGATACAAGTTCTCCACCGACTTCTTCGCCGATGTCGCGGACGGCAAGGTAGACATATCCCGCTTCCTCGACCAGCTCAAGCCCGAGGCCGCCGAAGAGGCCGAAACCGCCGAGCCCCGCGAGAGTGCCGACGGCTTCGTGCTCCAGCGCCCCGCCGAAGAGACCGCCGACACCGACACGCTCATCATCGGCGGCGGCCAGGTGCGCGGAATGCGCCACGAACTCGCACGTTGCTGCTCTCCCCATCCCGGCGACCCCGTCTTCGGATTCATCTCCGCCGAGGGAATAATCAAAGTACACCGCGACGACTGCCCCAACGCTTTCCACATCCGCGTCCGCTACCCCTACCGCATAATCGGCTGCCGCTGGGCCGGCGACACCGCCGGAGCCATACAGGCCACCGTCCGCATCATCGGGCGAGACGACATCGGCATCGTCACCAACCTCACCTCCCTCATCGACAAAGAGAAAGGCGTGAGCCTGGCCAGCGTCCAGATCAACTCCGCCGACGGCCTCTTCACCGGCTTTCCTCGGCATCCGAGCCACAGGCCGCGACACTCTCGGCCGCCTGCTCCGCAAAATGGCAGGCGTCAAGGGCATCAAGCAGGTCCAGACCATCTGACCTTCCCGCTCTGGACGCACCAGGATGCGTCCGTTAACCGATTGCCATGAGCATGAAGCGGACGCACCAGGGTGCGTCCCTACAGGCCGTGCGGGTAGCTTCACCCCTCTCTTCTTCCCGGTCCCCTCAACTGTTAAAAAAACACAAACAAAAACCCGCGAAACCACCCCGTTGTTGTAGATGTTAAAAAACATTATTAACTTTACGCCGTAAAAGTGATAATGGAGCATATGCCGGATCGGAGGCAAGCCCTCCCTGGCGGGTATTACACTGCAACCTAAGAAACCTCACGTATGGAATTCAGCAAAAGCGATCTCGCAGCCATAAAGGAGCACGGCAAGACTCCCGAACAGGTCAACGATGAACTCGAAATGATCCGCAACGGCTTCCCGTTCCTGGAAATCGTGCGCCCCGCCACCCCGGGCGACGGCATCTTCACCCTCGACACCTCCATGGAAAAGAAGGCCACCGACGTCTGGACCGACTACGTCGCCGCCGGACACAAGATCATGAAGATGGTGCCCGCCAGCGGCGCCGCCTCACGAATGTTCAAGGAAGTCGCCGCCTTCGCCAACGGCAACACCGACCACATCAAGACCGACTCCCTGCGCCGCTTCTTCACCGAAATCGAGAAATTCGCCTTCTTCCGCCGCCTCAACCTCGCATGCGTCACCATCTACCAGCGCAACGTCGACGAGCTCCGCCGCGAAGGCCGATACCGCGACATCGCCAAGGCCCTGCTACGCCCCGGCGGACTCAACTACGCCCGCCTCCCCAAGGCCCTGCTGATGTTCCACAAAATCATAGGCTCGACACGCTGCGCCCTCGAAGAGCACTTGGGCGAAGGCGCACAGTACGCTGTCAACCGCGACGGCATGGTCTACATCCACTTCACCGTCAGCCCCGAGCACATGGCCCTCATGGAGGCCAAAGTCCGCGAAGTACAGTATCTCATCGAACGCCGCTACGGCGTTCGGTTCCAGGTCACCTTCAGCGTACAGAAAGCCTCCACCGACACCATATCAGCCAATCCCGACGGCACACCCTTCCGATACCGCGACAACCTCTTCTTCCGACCCGGCGGACACGGAGCACTCATCGAGAACCTCAACGACCTCGACGCCGACATCGTCTTCATCAAGAACATCGACAACGTCGTGCCCGATTCCCGCCGCGGCCTGACCAACCACTACAAGATGGTGCTCGGCGGCATCTGCATCGACCTCAAGAGCAAGATCGACAGCTATCTCCGCCGCCTCGACAAAGGCACCCCCTCGCAGTCCGAGCTCGACGAGATGCTCCACTTCCTCCGCACCCAGCTCTGCGTCACCAACGAGTTCGCCGACCGCATGAGCGCAGGCGAAATCGCAGACTACCTGCGCTCCAAGTTCAACCGCCCACTGCGCGTCTGCGGCATGGTGCGCAACGAAGGAGAGCCCGGCGGAGGCCCATACCTCGTCTACGACCCCAACGACGAAACCATCGCCCCCCAGATCCTCGAGCTCTCGCAGATCGACACCACCGACAGCCACGAGCGCCGCATCGTAGAGAAGTCTACCCACTTCAACCCCGTAGACCTCGTCTGCGCCATCCGCGACTACAAAGGCCGCAAGTTCGACCTGCCCAAGTACGTTGACCGCATGACCGGCTTCATCTCCTCCAAGAGCGTCGACGGCCGCGACCTCGTCGCCCTCGAGCTCCCCGGCCTGTGGAACGGCGCCATGTCCAACTGGAACACCGTCTTCATCGATGTCCCCGCCGCCACTTTCAACCCCGTAAAGGAAGTCAACGACCTGCTCCGCCCGGCCCACCTATTCACCGACAACCTCGCCATCCTCATGTAACCCGGCTCCACCCCGCACACCCTCCCCATCCATACCCGAAGCGGGACCGTCCCTCACCGGCCGGCCCCGCTTCACTTTTTTACCTGACAGTGCTAAGCCTATAGACTTTTTTATTAATTTTGTAGCACCTAAATGTAGTATATGGAAACAAAGCAAACAACAAGATTGACCAAACAGCACAAGGAAGACCACGGCGTTATCGGCATCTTCGGGAAAGATGCCCAATTGCATGACACCTCTGTTGCTCATATCTCATCTATGATTTTGAAGACGCTAAACCAACATTTTCCTAAACTATTATTTCGACATAGAAAGACCATAAGCAAATCCGAAATCAACGAGACGCTTCAAGCAATTGACAAGGAATTAGGCACGACTTTATTTGTCCCTAATGCGAGCATAAAACCTGATGGTGGCATTATTGAAGTGCAAGATGATTCGGGCAACTGGCGTGTCGTATTGGTGTCTGAAGCAAAGTACCAAGGCAAAGACATCGAAAATATAAAAACCGGTAAATTAGTTGGCACCAAAAACGATCAGGACATAATGAGCGCCGGAAATGCAATCGAGCGGTCACATAAGAACATTTCGGAAATTGCTAATTACATGCTCGGCGAATCGCATTTCCCCTATGTGCTTTTCCTGGAAGGCTCAAATTTCCTGACAGAAACAATCTCAGTAAAACGCCCTGACGGCAGAGTTGTGGTCCTGGAATACAACTCCGGCATGCTGAATCGGCTTGACCGTCTGACTGCGGCCAATTATGGAATGCCCATCAACACCAATCTCTGCAAGAATAAGTTCATACAGCATGGCAATAAGTCCATAATGCTTCAAGCCGCCTCCATCTATACTCAAGGTAACGGCCAGAGATGGAATGCGATGGAAATGTTCAACATCATGTACGAAATAGCCGACACCTCTATGCAAATTCTTTTCAGCGACCTCTATAATCAACTCACAAAGAACTAATTATGGCACGAAATGCAACCAATGGCCTTTTACACAAAGCAAAGGCTTCAAAGAGCGACGAATTCTACACCCTAATGAAGGACATAGAATCTGAATTGCAGCACTATGTCCATCACTTTAAAGGGAAAGTCATCTACTGCAATTGCGACGATTCCTTAACAAGCAATTTCTACAAATATTTTCATGCCCATTTTAAGCAGCTCGGGCTAAAAGGATTGATGGCCACCTGTTATAGACCAACTTCATGCGACTTGTTCTCTGATCAACCGACACAAACTGGCAGTCTCACCGAATATTTTTCAGTCAGCGAGGGTCCGAGAACAATTCCGCTCAAAGGCAACGGCGATTTCAGAAGCGAAGAATGCATTGAAATACTGAAAAAAGCGGATATTGTGGTGACCAATCCCCCTTTTTCGCTATTCCGTGAATTTGTGGCCCAATTAGCGCGATACGAGAAAGGGTTCCTTATCATAGGGAATATAAATGCTATCACATATAAAGAGATATTCAATTTAATCCAGGCTGACAAAGCGTGGCTAGGTCTTAACCTAGGTCGCGGAATCTCTGGCTTTAAAGTACCTGCCAACTATCCTCTCTATGGCACAGAGGCCCGTATAGACGAAAATGGCAACCGCATTATCTCTCCCAATAACTGTCTTTGGCTCACCAACCTCTCCAATTCTCAAAGATGCAGCCTGATTAACCTGCAAAAAATCTTTCACGGCAATGAGAGAATATATCCCAAATACGACAACTGCGATGCCATCAACGTCAACAGGACTCAAGACATCCCGTATGACTATCGTGGTCTCATGGGAGTTCCTATCACATTCCTGCATAAATACAACCCTGGCCAGTTCGAGATAGTTCGGTTCCGTAAAGGCGACGACGGCAAAGACCTTTCCATAAACGGCAAATGTCCATATTTCAGGATTTTAATCCGCAATCGACATCCACGCCGCCCCGACTCATATCAGTCAACCCTCATTGTATAGAGCAACAAAACAAGAAATATCATAGAGAAATTCGCAATTCCATGCGGGATCCCACCGCTGACAGTGCCTTCGCATATGACTACGGAAGCGACGACCTGTCCGGCTTATCCATCTTCCCCCTGGTGGTGATAATCGCCTACATCATCCTTTCCATCGTCGTGCTGGTGCGCTGACCGATGACGTCAAGGCCATCCGCCAACACCTCACTCATGCTAACCTCAAGCTCACCTACCTCGTAGCCATCGGTGAGAAAGAGCAGGCTGAGAACGCAGCCCCCACAATGCTCGCAGACGCCCTCCATCCCAAGCTATAGCGACTCCACCTATCCCGCCAACAAGCCTACCTATATGAACCGTACAATTCAGTAAAATCTACCACGCATGCATAAACTTGGGCTAAACGCCCGACTACATCATCTGCGGCGAGAAGTTCATCGACCACATGAACTTTCTGACAGGTAAATACGTAGCCTAAAAGTAATCATTCCATACTCCTACGTCTAAATTCGGAGAGCGGCCCAGGGTGAGTCCGGGCCGCTCTCGCGATGTATGGATAATGCGCCAAAGGTATGGCAGGGGGTTATTCTTCCTTGATCTCGACGGCTACGACTTCCTCAGGCTCCTCGGCCTCTTTCTCCTGCTGGAGTTTGTACTCCTCGGCGTTGGCCACGGTGAGGCGGTCGTACTCGCGAAGGCCGGTGCCGGCCGGGATGAGGTGGCCGCAAATCACGTTCTCCTTCATGCCCTCCAGGGTGTCGGTCTTGCCATTGATGGCGGCCTCGTTGAGCACCTTGGTGGTCTCCTGGAAGGAGGCGGCGGACATGAAGCTGCTGGTCTGCAGCGCGGCGCGGGTAATACCCTGCAGAATCTGGGCGGAGGTGGCGGGCACGGCGTCGCGCACCACTACCACGCGCAGGTCCTTGCGCTTCAGCGTCGAGTTCTCGTCGCGCAGCTTCTTGGCAGTCACGATCTGGCCCTTCTGGAGCACCTGGCTGTCGCCGGCGTCGACTACCACCTTTTTATCGAAGATGCGGTCGTTCTCCTCGTGGAAGTCACGCTTGTCCACTACCTGCTGCTCAAGGAAGCGAGTGTCGCCCGGCTCCAGGATGAGCACCTTGCGCATCATCTGGCGCACGATTACCTCGAAGTGCTTGTCGTTGATCTTCACGCCCTGCATGCGGTAGACGTCCTGGACCTCGTTGACGATGTACTCCTGCACGGCCGTCGGACCCTTGATGTTCAGGATGTCGGCGGGGGTGATGGCGCCGTCGCTCAGGGGCGAGCCGGCACGCACGTAGTCGTCCTCCTGCACCAGGATCTGCTTGGTCAGCGGCACCAGGTACTTCTTCTCGGTGCCCTGGCGGGAGATGACGGTGATTTCGCGGTTGGTGCGCTTGATCTTGCCAATCTTCACGGTGCCGTCAATCTCGCTGACAACGGCGGGATTCGACGGGTTGCGGGCCTCGAAGAGCTCGGTGACTCGGGGCAGACCACCGGTGATGTCACCGGCGTTACCGGTGTTACGCGGCATCTTAACCAGAATCTTGCCCGGCTCTACCTTCTCTCCGTCGTTTACGAGCAGGTGGGCGCCGACAGGCACGGAATAGCTGCGGAGCACGGTGCCCTCGCCGCCGACAATCTGGATGGCCGGAGCCTTGGTACGGTCCTTGGACTCTATGATGACCTTCTCCTGCAGTCCGGTGGCCTCGTCAGTATCGACGCGATAAGTGACGCCCTCCTCGAGGTTGTCGAAGCGCACGGCTCCGGCGTGTTCGTTGACGATGACGCCGTTGAACGGGTCCCACTCGAAGAGCATATCGCCCTTCTTGACCGTGGCGCCCTGGCCGAAGTAGAGCTTCGAGCCGTAGGGCACAGTGGCCGTGGTGAAGATGCTGCCGGTGTTGGGGTCCTTGATGCGGACCTCGCCCATGCGGCCGATTACGATGTCCTGACCGTCCGGGTCCTTGATGACGTGCAGCTCGTCGTATTCGAGCACACCGTCATAGCGGGAAGTGAGGTCCTTGACAGCGGCCGTGTTGCCGGCCACACCGCCGACGTGGAAAGTGCGCAGAGTCAGCTGGGTACCCGGCTCACCGATGGACTGGGCGGCGATGACGCCTACAGCCTCACCCTTCTGAACCATGCGGTGCGTGGCCAGGTTGCGGCCATAGCACTTGGCACAGACGCCCTTCTTCGACTCGCAGGTGAGCACGGAACGAATCTCGACTTTCTCGATGCCGGCTTTTTCTATGCGGGCCACGTCGGCCTCACGGATCTCCTCGCCGGCGGCCACAATGACTTCGTCGGTGAGGGGGTCGAGGATGTCGTGCACGGACACGCGGCCGAGGATGCGCTCGCCCAGGGTGGCCACCACCTCCTCGTTGTTCTTGATCTCGGTGCACTCCAGTCCGCGCAGGGTGCCACAGTCCTCCTCGTTGATGATGACGTCGTGGGCGACGTCAACGAGGCGGCGGGTGAGGTAACCGGCGTCGGCGGTCTTCAATGCGGTGTCGGCAAGACCCTTGCGGGCGCCGTGGGTGGAGATGAAATACTCGAGCACGCTCAGGCCCTCCTTGAAGTTGGCGAGAATCGGGTTCTCGATAATCTGACCACCCTCGCTGCCGCTCTTCTGCGGCTT
>ENA-ORRE01000112-ORRE01000112.1-human-gut-metagenome-genome-assembly--contig:-NODE-112-length-63100-cov-6.371497_pt1 | contig 63100 bp, 87 predicted proteins | sample MGYA00242171_ERZ509126 | MGnify/ENA primary metagenome ERZ509126 (study PRJEB26280, sample SAMEA2338648) | human gut metagenome | biome: human gut; feature: human-associated habitat; material: faeces... | reverse complement strand
AGGAGATGTGTCAAAACTCCCCTTTTATTGAAATCACCCTCGCTACAACACCTGTGGCGAGGGTAACTTTTATTACGCAATTCATTGTCCCCTATTCTTTATCATCTTCATGCTTTGAAGGATTAATCTTTTTTTCTTTGATACTTATTCGTTTTTGCCTTATGGAATAATCGGATTTTTTGTATTTTTGTTTTTTGCTTATAACCCAGAGAAAAATATCCATGAAGAAAATGCGTTTATTGCTTATTTGTGCAAGTATATTGATAACCACAGGAAGTTTCTTCTCGTGTGGAGATGAGAAAGATGTATCTTTATACCTTCAAGCTGACTCGCTAAATCAGGTGGCTTACAAATTGCGTTACAAAGATTTAGAAACTTCTTGTAAAGCCGCCCATGAAGCATATCGTTTTTCTTTGGGAAACTCTTCTTTGCGTGCCGAAGCACTAAACAACATGGGATTTTGTGCCTTTATTCACATGGATTTTGAAACGGCAGAAAAATTCTTTCAACAGGTTTACGAAACCACGACCAATGAACTTGAGTGCCTGATAGCCGATATTGGTATGATGAAAATTTGTCAGCGTACGGCCATGAACAAAGAATTTTATGATTACCGCAACAGTGCTTTACGTCGTATGAAGCGTATTAACGATGACCGTTCTGCCATCACCGAGCCCATGATATTAGAACGTTTGAACTATGCACATTCGGAGTTTTCAATTGCATCAGCCATTTACTATTATTATCTACAGCAAGAGCAACAATCTTTAGAAGCTATAAATGAAATTAAAGTCGACGAAGGATTGGAGCGCGATACGGCACAACTTCTCTACTATTATTACATGAAAGGCTCAGGAGGTATGTATGAAGCACCTACACAGGAAGAAGTTGTATTGGGTGAATTTAATTATTTAGTAGATTGCTTGCGTATCAGTCACGATTTAGGGTATGTATACTTTGAAGCTAATGCTTCGCAAGCAATGGCGGAATTACTGAAAGAGAAGAAAAATTATGATTTGTTGATGGCACGCCGCCCCAGTGTGATGAGAGGTATTAATACAGAAGATTTACCATGGGAAGAATTGGTGATGTCTTTTGCCGGAAACGCCCTACAGCTATTTAAAACATACGGAGATTTATATCAGATATCGGGAACTTATCGTACTCTGGCTTCTTGTTGCAATGAGCAAGGAAGATATGAGGAAGCATTAAATTATCTATCCGAGGCGTTAGGATATGTAAACCGCCACCATGAAAAATTCTATCATTGTACGGATACGACAGACCGCCTTCGCCCCTATGTTCCGATGGCATCCACTTCCATCGAACTTCAATGGATTAATGATGGCGGTATCAAAACTGTTCCCGAATGGATTGCCCGTTTTCGTGAACAACTCAGTGTAACTTATGCCGCTCTGGGAATGAAACCAGAATCTGATTATAACAGAAATATTTACCTTGACATACTTGATTATACACGTCAAGACAAAGAACTGGAAAGCCGCTATGTTGCATTAGAAAAAGAATCCGAGCAATTAACCGGCTTATTGGCTGTTGTCATTATCGGAATTATAGTATTGATTGTATTATTCTGGATACTAAACAAACGCTGGAAAGTTCGCAATACTTTATATATTGCCAAGTTGAAACACACTCTCGATATTTGTAGAAAGATTACGGCTTCCGTGCCTTCGGATGCAAATGAAGTGGATGATGTCATAAGGGCCATGCACACTGCAATAGGCAAAGATATCCTGCAATTGATAGGAGCCTCACAATTACAGATTATCGTTTACGAAAGCGACATGGAACAGCCGATGCGATATGACGGCATTTGTACCCGGTTTATTCTAAGTGTTCCCAGCAAAGAGCAACCGTTAGGAGAAATAAACTTATATTCTTCACAGAAAATGAAAAAGGATGACAAGGATTTGATGAGAGTTATAATTCCTTATATATCATGGACATTAGAAAACGGACTGGCTTTCATTTCATTGGGTGATGAACGCAAGCGGCTGGAAAAAGAACAATATATACACGAACAACATTTGGCGGAAAACAAACGGCAGAATCTGGTAAAAAAGGCATGCCTCTTCATAGTTACGGGTATTATGCCTTATATCGACCGTATTATAAATGAGACACATAAACTTACAGCGAACAACTATATTGACAATGAAGATATTAAGAATAGTAAATATCGCTATATAGACGAATTGATAACCCGCATCAACGAGTATAACGACATCCTTGCCTTATGGATAAAAATGAAGCAGGGAACACTGAGCTTAAGTATTGAAAATTTTGAATTAAATGATTTATTTAAGGTCTTAGTTAAAGGAAGAAAGACCTTCGAGATGAAGCAACAAACATTGACGGTCATACCAACTGAGGCCGTAGTTAAAGCAGATAAGGCACTAACACTCTTTATGATTAACACCTTAACGGAAAATGCCCGTAAGTATACCCAACAAGGAGGGATAATTTCCGTATATGCAGAAGAGACAGAAAATTACATAGAAATATCGATTCAAGATAATGGTTCGGGGCTTTCTGTAGAAGACAAAGAACGAATACTGAGTGAAAAAGTATATGATTCCGGGAAAATTGGTTTACAAAATGCAGAAAATGCGACAGAACTTCAAAAGAACAAAGGCCATGGATTCGGATTGATGAATTGCAAAGGCATTATCGATAAATATAGAAAAACGAACGATATCTTTCGAATATGTACATTTAATATTGAAAGTGAACTGGGTAAAGGCAGTCGCTTTTATTTTCGTCTCCCTAAAGGGGTACGAAAAATGCTGATGCTAATTCTTATATCTACCCTATCGCTATTGACCGGTTGTGGAGAAAAACATTTGGAACGTCAGGAAGCAATGACGCCGGAGGATTCCATCCAACGCTATGACAGATGGTTGACGGCAGCAAATGAATATGCTTATGACGTATATAATTGCAATATCGAAGGACTTTACCAACAAGCCTTATCATATGCCGACAGTGCTTTATTTTGCCTGAATGCCCACTATAAACAATACTCCCATCAAACAACACCTTTATTGAGATTAGAAGGCGAAGGAACTGCAGCCGAACTGGAGTGGTTCAATAATCATTTTGACACGGATTATTATACCCTGCTAGACGTACGTAATGAATCGGCTGTGGCATTTTTGGCATTGGGTCATTTGGATGCTTATCGATACAACAACAATGCATATACAGCTCTTTATAAACAGATTAGTGAAGACACTTCTCTTGAGGAATATTGCCGGCAAATGCAACTGTCGGCAAATAATAAGATTGTCGCTATCATTCTTTGTATCGTCATATTGATGTTATTGCTGATAGGTTATTATTTGCTCTATTTTCGCCATCGTTTGATGTATAGATATAATTTGGAGCAAGTTCTTGAGATAAACAAGCAGGCCTTTACAGGGTCATTATTGACCGGACAGACCGACAAAGACATTGCAGAATGTTTAGTCAACGCCATGTTTGAAGGAATGGATGAATTGATTGCCATTGATATACTCGGCATAGCCGTTTATAGTGAAGACAGTCATAATTTGAAATACGGTTTTTCTTTATCAGATGAAGAAAACGAAGATATGCGCGAACTTATGGCACGTTGCTTTGAAACGCAGACGATATATTGGACGGAGAAAAATCGCATTAAATGCCTCCCTTTGTGGGTGGAAACCGGAGGAGAGAATCGTTGTACCGGTGTGCTGGCCTTAAAATGTTCATTTGACAGCGAGCGCGAAGATGACCGTTTAATGGTAGAGTTGGTAGCCGGATATGTCGCTATAATCGCTTATAATGCGGTAGTACTGATGGCACAAAAATATCGTGATATAGAGACAGCTCAAGACGATGCTCGTCGGGCTATCCGCGAAGAGAATCAGCTTCATGTACAAAATTTAGTTTTGGACAACTGTTTGTCCACCATCAAGCATGAAACTATTTATTATCCCAATAAAATAAAACAGATTATTGACAAACTAAACAATGAACCGGTGCATGAAAACGAGAGAAAACAGATAGAAACCATAAACGAGCTAATCAGCTATTATAAAGATATTTTCACGATATTAAGTTCCTGTGCTGCCCGTCAATTAGAGGAAATAACTTTCAAGCGCGGCATTGTGAAGGCTCAGGATTTAGCTGATTATGCAAAACGTTACATGAAACGTGCAGGAAAGCGACTTCTTTGTAAAGTGGAGCTAAAAATAGAAGTGGAAAATGTTTCAATGCTTGGAGATATGATTCAATTAAAATATATGCTTGAAAATTTAATAGATGAAGCTTTGTCTTATGAAATTGACGGAAGTCTATACCTACATATATATAAGGATAAAGACTTTGTCAGGTTCGACTTTATAGACCAGCGTCGCGATAAGACTCAAGAAGAACTGAATCAACTATTCTATCCACATTTATCACGAATGAAACGTGGTAGCGAAGGAGTGCTGACAGGTACGGAATATTTAATATGCAAACAAGTAATCCGTGACCATGACGAGTTTGCAGGCCGGCGTGGTTGCCGTATTAATGCCCAGCCGGTAAGCAATGGAGGTTTTATGGTATGGTTTACTATTCCCGCAAAATAACAATAATGAAATATAATAAATCAAGACAATATGGAAAGCAAGAAATTTAAAGTTATAATTGTTGAAGACGTTAAGTTAGAACTAAAAGGTACTGAAGAGATATTCAGACACGAAATTCCTAATGCCGAGGTGATTGGTACAGCTATGACTGAAAATGAATTTTGGGAACTTCTTAAAGTACATACTCCTGATATGGTATTACTCGATTTAGGACTGGGGGGATCCACTACCATAGGAGTAGATATATGTTCTTCTTTGCGGAAGAATCACCCTGAAATAAAAGTACTTATATTCACCGGTGAGGTATTAAATGAAAAGCTTTGGGTAGATGTTTTGAATGCCGGTGCAGATGGCATTATTCTCAAAACAGGCGAGCTTCTGACAGCGACCGATGTGCAAGCCGTAATGGATGGTAAGAAATTTGTATTTAATTACCCCATACTTGAAAAAATAATAGAACGCTTCAAACAGTCTGTCGCGCAAGAGCAACGTCGTCAGGAAGCTATCATCAATTATGATATTGATGAATATGACGAACGTCTTCTTCGTCATTTAGCACTAGGGTATACCAAAGAAATGATTACAAATCTAAAAGGTATGCCTTTCGGTGTAAAATCAATAGAAAAGCGCCAAAACGAACTTATTAATCGCTTGTTTACTCTTGATGAGCGAAGTGGTGTCAACGCGTGCCGTCTCGTAACACGTGCTTTAGAGTTACGTATCATTGATATTGACAATTTAGAGCCGGATGAAGAATAATTACTATTTTCCCCATGTAGCTACATTATTCTTTTTATTGACAGTAATAGTGGCATTGGTCTCATGGATAGGCAGTATTTATGGACTTGGTACTGTGCAAAGCCTGCTTAGTCCGGAAGGTATCCGTTGGGAACTTAGACATATTACAGGTAATTATGTTAAAACTCCTGCCTTGGGGATTGTAATGATTTTATTCTTTGGTCTTGGAGTAGCATATTATAGTGGCATGGCTAATGCCATTGGCAGGATTTTGAAGAGAGGAAAGCAGTTGACGCGAAAAGAAAAGCGTGCCTTACTGTTTTCTGCCTGTATTTTGTTTATCTATTCGTTGATAATCATCATGACTACTTTTGCTCCTTGGACTATATTGCGAAGCATTACCGGTTCCATAGAGAATTCACCTTTTCAACAAGGCATATATTATCTTATTTCATTCGGGATAGGTTTATCAGGAGTAGTTTTTGGCTATACTTCCGGGCGCTTTCGTAATGACAGAGATATAATTCAAGGAATGACTTTCTTGTTTATTCGCTTTGCCGATTACTTTGTTATTTTGTTTTTTATTGTTCAGTTCTTCTCTTCGTTGCTATATACTAATTTGACTGAATGGATTGGAATAGACTCAAACATAGTGGTTTACGCCTATCATATTTGTTGTTTTATTCCTTTTATCGGGATGTTAAATAGAAAAAAGTGAGTTATGAGAGAAAAAAAACTCTGATATTTTTGGAACTTTTGATAAAAGCTATTACCTTTGCACCCGCAAACAAGGATGGTTCCGTAGCTCAGCTGGATAGAGCAACGCCCTTCTAAGGCGTGGGTCCTGCGTTCGAATCGCAGCGGAATCACGAAAGGCGGTTACTTCGGTAGCTGCCTTTTTTGTTGTATATCAGTTGGTTATAATGTAATTGGTTGAATAACAGTTATTTAGGTGGATGATGTATTAACATTTATTATTGCACAATAATGAATGAGATTGCACCAATATGATGTAAATATTCTACCTTTGTTCTACCGAAAACGGATTGTTCTACCAAAAGTGTTCTACCAAAAGTGTTCTACCTGATATTAAAAAAACCGTGAATCTATGCGATTAGAACTTATGACCCATGTTCTAAAAACTTGAAGTTATGAAGTATCCAACCATGAGATTTGTGTTCGACCGCAAAAAGCTGGCGACCAAACAGAAAAAAGGTCTTGTTCAGATTGAAGTCCTTTCTGAACGTAAGAAGAAGTATATAAGCACTTCGGTGAAGTTGTATTCCGACCAATGGCATGAAAAACGAAAGGTCATTAACTCTGTCAACTCGATAGAGCTTAATGCCCTTCTTGACGGACAGATGGCCAACCTACAAAAGTTCGTTCTTGAGCTTGTGCACAACAACCAGCCTTTTGACTTTGAGAAGCTGGATGCCTTCTTGGAGAAATCCACCGTTTCCAAATCATTCATTGATTTTGTCCGAAACCGAATACACGAACGCACGGACATAGAAGAAAGCACCCGAAAACAGCATAGAACTTTGCTGCAATCGCTTGAAAAGTTCGGGAAGATAAATTATATGGATGACCTGACAAAGGCAAATATTACGCTTTACAATGAGTTCCTGCACCAACAGGGAATTAGCCAGCCTACGATTTATAACTATATAAAAAGGCTCAAAGTTTATATCGGAGAAGCCATGAAGTTCGGAATGCTTGAAAATAATCCTACTATTGGACTTCATTTTGAACGTGGCAAATTTGAGAAACGGAAGTACCTGACGGAAAAGGAACTTGAAACAATCCGTTCATGCAAGATTAATGTGCCGTCAATAGACCGTGTGCGTGATTTGTTCCTGTTTCAATGCTACACCGGACTTGCATACGCAGATTTTGAAAAATTCGACTTTGAAAAGGACGTAGAAGAACGTAACGGTAAGTATATCATTGCGGACAGACGGAAGAAAACCAATGAGGATTACAAGATAGTACTGCTTTCTCCGGCAATCGAGATATTGAAGAAGTATGACTACAAGCTCCCTGTAATCACCAATCAGAAATATAATGTTTCGTTGAAGGTGGTTGCCCAGTACGCAGGGATAGACAAGAATATCACTACCCACATGGGTAGGCATACTTTTGCCGTGTTTGCCCTGAATAACGGTGTTCCTATTGAAATAGTGTCTAAGATGTTAGGGCACACGAACATCCGGACAACGCAGATTTATGCAAAGGTATTAAATTCAGAAGTTGAAAAAGGGTTTGACCTTTTGGAGAGAAAGATTAAGAAATAGCAAATTAAAGCCCCACCGAATTATTTTAGTTCAGTGGGGCAATTCTTTTATTAAAAAATCGGGGCTTCTACGAGTGCAAATATAACAAACAATTCATTACCGAAAAAGTTTTGGAGATAATTTTATATTCGGAATCTTAGGAGATTTCCCATCACACATACAACATACCACATTGACCACTGTTGTATGTGTTATGTCTGTCAAATATTGTCTATCACTGCAACCATTTCCAAATCAAAGAAAAGGATACGTGTACCATCATTGCATATACCGTATTGAGAATTGGGCCGTTCATCGGTCCATCCGTTTTCTAAAATTACTAAATCAACCACTTTATTGATTATATCTAAAGGAATAAGATTCACCTCACGATTGATAAAGTTTCTGAGTTCTTCTAAAGTTTCCATACTTTTTAGTTCTCTATAAAATCAATCCTACAATTAAGTGCTTGCCCTATCCTTGCAAGGATATCTATGCCGGTACTGTACTTGCCTAACTCTATCCTGGCAATATGACCTGAGTCTACTCCGGATAATTCAGCCAACCTTACCTGAGACAGCCCTTTTTTCTTCCGAAGCTCAGCTATACGCTTGCCAATACGTTCGCGGTCATTCATGATATATAATCTATGTCGCTCAGATTAATAGGGTAAATATCGTAAGTTACCACCTGCTCAATTTGTCCGGAAGCATTCCGCCTGTTGAGAGTTTGAGCGATTAACTGACAACCATAAGAGTCACACAAGCTAATCAACTTAACAGACGGTTTGTCAAAAACTTGTATCAAGTTGAATCTCTTATCCTTATTGATACGGTAAGAAAACATAGAGGTCATTTCCGCATTAATACCTAATTCCTTGATTTTACTGTATAATTCCGTAGTCTTCATAGTCTTATGCTTTATAACATTAAAAATTGCTTGTTTATTAATTCAAAAATACATACCTTTGCACCGGATGTCAGAAATGATATTGGTCGCCTTCGGGCGTGGATTGAAACGACATTATAAATGTCATTGTGATTTAAACCACATTTAATATTAGGGCATCGAAGAAATTCGTTGCCCTTTCTTATAATACATAAATTTACTTTTCCCAAATTGGTTTGTAAAAGCTAAACTTATCATTATCTCTATTGTAATGGACATAGCTGCTCTTTATCACATTAGAATCTTTCTCTATGGAATATAGAGCATCTCCGTAAGAATCATTTTTTTGAGCCATTTCTTTAGCTTCTTCCACTGCTATTTTTCTGGCTTCTTGTAGAGTGTTGGCCTTTAAATTTTTGTTTTCGCTTAACCCTTCTATATATATTGTATATCTCATAATCTTATGCCGCTTATCCGTTGCCGCCGGTTCTATTGTACAAAGTTATCTTTTATAAATGAGTAATTCGTTTTATGAAGCATGTTTTAAAGCATACTTTTAGCGTATTCCGCACGTCTGTTTATCTTCGTGCGCAATGCGGTGAGGCGGTTTCTCGTAAATGGCAAACCTAATTTTGTGGTATGCCCCATCGCATTTAGTTTGTCGGCTAACTTATCAACGTCTTGCGGTGTATGGCAGTCTTGCAGCATTACGGCAATTGTTCGGTTGATACTATCGTTCATCGCTTCTTTCCTTCTCTTCTCTCCGTTGGCTTTGCCGCCTTTGCTTTGTCCCTTGACGTTTCCTCCCAAAGATGTACACCAGTTGCCTGACTTGGAGATAAAGCCACCTTCTTCTTCAATTTTGCGCTTTTGAACAGCTAAAGCCGCCTTTGTTCGAATAGAAACAAGCATAGCTTCTCTTTCAGCCAAAGCAAAGAACAAAGTAAGGGTAAACTTGTCCGTATGCGGAATATCGCAAAAGTAAATCTTGCCTTCACCCATCTCGTCATATATTTGCAGGGCTTCAATCGTATTCCTAAATCGGTCAGACTTTGCAATTATAAGAATTGCGTCATTCGCCTTTGCAAATTCAATCGCCTTTCTTAATTCGGTACAACCGTTCAAATCCTTACCAGTGTAAACCTCGCAAAAATCGGCTATCAGTTCTCCGTTTTCAACATTTACGAAATGGCTTATTATATCCCTTTGGGCTTCAAGTCCAAGAGTTGATTTACCTTGCTGCTTGGTGCTGACCCTTCGCCAGCTTACAAACTTTTTCATATATTTTCGTTTTTAAGTTAATAATAATTCGTTGAACTCGGTTTTCTGTGAGATTTCAAAAGCCGTCATGCCCCGTAATCTCCTTCAATGTTCCGCAGATTAACCAAATTATAACCAGTAAAAAAAACATAGTTCGTTCCTCCTTTTTTAAATTATTACTTATCCATTGCTATTGCTTACCCGGCAGCCGTGTTACTGCCGGGGTGTCATACATGAGAGATATGTTGGCAAAAGCCCCAACAATGTATCTATGCTAATTGTGGCAATATATTCTTGTTTTTCTCAAAGTAGGCAAACAGTACGTTTTTGCGCTTGTCTGTCAGTTGTCGGCTAATAGGTTGCTTGTCGCTTTCCGAAACTCCGTACACGCCTATTCCCCCGCTTGTCATCATTGCCCCTATCGCTGCACCATCGGCAAACCGTTCGGCTGCCTCTTTGTTTTCAAAACATCCGTTCCACTCGCTTACAACTCGGTTGTTGTTCACGAAATAAAATTTGTATTCCATATCTTTATAATTTTAGTTTGTAGTTCCCGGCGGCGGTGTCGCTCCGCTTGTTGTTCTCCACGCCGGAATAGTTGGTTAATCAATGCACACGAAAGTAACCCGCCTAACCTCTTTTCTTATCCTCGCATTGATATTTTCGTACAAATCAATCGGGTCTCTTTTGTCTGATTTAGAAACAGTATGCAAATGGCCATCAGCACGTAAAACGGTATCACCTACATTTATTTCGCTTATATGCTTTAATTCTACTACGCAATTAGGGTAGTTGTCTATTTCCGCAACTTGGTCGGGTGTGTAATTTGTTTCGCGATTATATCCGCATGATAAATAAACTTTTCTCATATTCGTTTTAATTTAATTCGGTTAATACTTTTATTGTCTTTCTCTTTTTCGGGGCGTGTAGGGGCTGAAATTAGCTCAATCACACGTTAAAAAGGTGTACACGTTTCGGCAATGTTTCGCCTACCTTATATATTGATACGCTTTTGTCGCACAAATTGCCAACCCGAACGACTAAATTAAAATCGTGCAAGGCTTTTCTTGCGCTTGCTGGTTAGGTTACTCTTGTTTCTCCGTCTTTTCTTTCAATCTTAATATAATACATTGCTTTCATATTAATTCCCTCCTATTATCTTAATTCTCTAAATGATACCGTTTCAAAGTCGCTTTTTACAACCTCTATTTGTATAGGCTTTACAAATCGGTTTAACTCCTTGCGAATATCTTTCATTTGTTCAAACGGTACGGTTACAATATTTCCGGCAACTAACAAGTTGCGCAAAATGTTGTTTAATTCTTCTTGTTTCATGATTTTTAATTTTATTGGTTTATAATAGCAGCCGTGGCAAGCTCCGACCTTGCAGTCCTTTCGGGTAGTCCATTTATCACGGCTTTCGCTTTCGTTAGTCACTTATATAAGACCACGCTAGTATATTCTTTAATCCGTTCCGCTTCAGGTAGGAGTTAAGCCGTTTAATTAGCTTGTTCCGTTCGTTTTCCAACGCGGAAAGTATTAATGCCCTGTCTTCATCGCTGCAAGTGATATTTATTTCCCTTTCATGTTTAAATCTGATTTCATTTTCAAAATCATACAAGGGGCGCACAACAGGCGACCATACATTAAGAAGCGGAGAACCTGTATAACTTTCGGGGCGCAACATTAATTGCGTGTATTGCTTCCACTCGCAGGCGTCCGCAGGCTTGCCGGTTTTTACTATCGTTATAATATCGTCTATCTCTTTAAGATTTTCATTCATAAAAAAATTAGCGTCGTTATATGCTCTAGTTACTTCGTCCTCAGCGTCGCTTATTTCCTTGTCGGTGGCGTACGCGTTTTGACCGCATCCAAAACAAAAACGCGTTTTAATCTTCGGCTTTTCAAAGGCGAACAGTTTGCCGCCTGTAAGTTCGTAAACCTCGGACACTTTTTTATTAAAGTATTCCATCATGTGCGAATCATCGCCCCAAGCCTTTGCAATTTCTTGCATATAGGCGTTTTTAAGTACGTTATTAGCTCTCATATTCTTGCTTTTTGTTGTTATTTATTCGTTCCCCTAAAGCGTTTCGCCCGCTTCTTTCGTGCATCCATGCAAAGGGGATGTAATTCTATGCGTTGGGATTCTCCGCTATCTTATGCGCTGATATTTCCAACACCTTTGCAGCGTTGGCGAGTTGTCTCGCTGCTTCTTCTATCTCGTCCACGTGGTCAAGGTTTACCGACTTAAATAGCCTCTTTAGCCCTTCTTTGCAGTCCTCAAACGCTTGGTTGGCCGTTGAAAGTTCCGTTATAAATGCATCATGTGTCATATCTTTATCCTCCCTCATTTGTTAATTCAAAAAATCAATCGCCACACCTCTATAATAGTGGTCTGTATATACGTCCATGCCGTTACGGTCTTCATAGCCAGGGAAGTTGAGCCACTTATCCAGGTAGTACGCGCTTATCTCTTCCGGCGTTCCGTTAATACTGGTGGTTAATTCATTGGTAACGCCCTTTTTGTCTCTGAAATGTACTGTTATCGTTCTCATATCATTATTACTTTAATTGTTATTATTACTTTCGTTTGCTCTCTCTATCTTCCGAATGTCCCAACGTAGTAGTAGCATGTTTCTACGTCTGTTTGCACCGCCTTTGCTGGCATTGTCGTAATACGCTTGCAACTCTCTTTTAAGCATTTCGATTTGTTCGTTTGTCTTCATAACCTTTATATTTTAATTGTTTATAATTCAACCTTAAAACATGATTTTGATATTTAAAGAATTACGGCTATATTTGCAGCATGGAAATTAAACCGTTTGGAGGTAACTCCTTACATTACCTCCGCTCTGACAGGTTAGAACCTAATTATAATCGTTATAGGTCTAAACCTCCAGAACCTTACAGAAACTTTAATTTCCATAACTCAAACGGTTTATTGGCTAATGAAAGTTAGCCGCTTTCGCTGGATTATTCCAGCTATTAGAGTGTGACAGCTTCAACCCCTGTTACACTCTTTTTTATAACCGTATTCCAATAAATCAAAAAATTATATGCTGAAACCTTTGCAGGTTGAAAGTAGATGAGTATCTTTGCAGTACTGTATGTTGTAATATACCCTATTACTTCAACCCCTGAGAGCTTGCATATTACCAGTATGTAGGCTCTCTTTTTTATTCCAACATGTTTGTATCACGCTGTGAATGTAATCGATAACTATAATATTATTATGTGTTATCTCTTTCTCTTTCACACTGTAAACTTATAAATAATTTATCATATAACCAAACAAATACACGCATAATTTGTAATAATATTTATATTTTCATATGAAATACGTATGTTATTAAACATTGTTTTGTAGCATAATATTCTACTTGAATATATCTCCTATATTCTATTGTTTCCCTACTACCTGCATTACTCCACCTTGCTATAATATTGTCTTAATAAGTTCCTAAACGGTGTATTTCGTGGATTAATGGATAACGTCTATTATACGCCTTAATACTTGTATAAGGCGCTTGCAACGTTTCAAACGAGCGTTGCAAACGGTTGTAACCATTCACCGACCACCCCGCCCCCCGGTATAGGGTAGCCAACCACCCACAACCGACCTTCTCCGATTTTTTTTGAAAATTTTTTATTGAAAAACCTGCTTCTTTTTTTGTGTTTCGATATTTTACGTTTAATATCGAAGTTGTAATGTAAAATAACATTATCATACTATTTGAATCGTTGATGTTATCCTATGCAGTATGTGTATGAGCCCCTTTCATTATATTCATAATAAAAGGGAGAGCGGTGTTCGCTTCGCTCACTTTTTCTTTATGTTACTTTCTTTTTATAGGTTTGGACTAGACATTTTGGACATCAGTTGAGGAAAAATGTCTAATTGAAATTGCTAAGTCTGAGATTACAAAATAGGGGTATTTGTGGATTAGACATTTTCCTATATAATATAGGGGTAGTCTAATTAGAGTTGGTTGGAGTTGGAGCAGTATGGGAGCAAAACACGTTGATAGGGTATCAATGGGGGCGTATAGGTATTACGGAGATGGCTATACTAATAATACCACATACACACCTTACGGCTTCAAACAGGGCTGAATTTGGACATTTTTCCGTTTTTCGATAAAGTATATGGATTTGGGGAGAAAACCGCTCTATCGGGCTGTATTCAAGCGAGAGTAAGAAAAGCACCCTACTTATCGCAAGCAAGGTGCTTCAATTACTAACAATTAAAGCTCTTTTTGGATAAGAACCATTATGATTTATAATAATACGCTGTAAATATAATATTTAACTATTAATTATTCAAGTATTACTTTAATAAATCATTTTAATTTCCTACATTTGTGCAAATTAATATTTGACACATGGCGAATATAGTGTTTGAAATGATGCGTTACGGCGAGGCGAATTCCGTTTGGAAGGACTTGGAAAAGGATTTTGAGGGGTTGCGGTACAAGGAATGTACAGGGCTTAACTCATACGGAGAACCGAGCAACACCTATACAGAGGAGTTTGCGGAATCGAGCAAGGCGGAAGTGTTCGTAGGTTCTACCCCTGCGCACAAGCAGACCACGATAAAGTTGACTTTGGTGTTCTTGGAGGGGAACGGCAGTGCGGAGGACGGTAAGGACGATACGGCATATCACAGCTTCTTGGAGTTCATCACCGGCTGTAAGATAGCCTACCGTGACACGGCGAGGAAGAGGAAGGCATTGATGTACCTTTCGGGTGCTACCGAGCCTAAGAGCGACACCTTATACGGTCAGAAGTACAAGGAGGTTACGTTCACCTTCAAGAACGTGTACGGTATGACCTTCGGGTATGATGAGAGTTTTCCTAACGAATAAAGATAGTGGGGTATGATAGATAAAGAAAAAGCATTAAGCATATTGAATTTGATGTATATGTCTACTGAAAGCATCTCTGTTAAAGAAGCAGTAAAATATGCTATTGACAAGCTGGAGCATAATATGAAGCCGTCATCCGTCAATTCAAGCAAGCGAGAATTGACTTTGAAAGAAAGAATGAATATTGCAATTTTTATCATCACCTCAATAAACAGAACTTACAATCTATTTGGTATTAGTTATACCGTTTTGAATTTAAAAAACAGATATTCAGTTCCGAAAGGCGAGGGCATATTGGACTTTATGTTCAACTACATCTGCTATAATAGAAGAAACGATGATATACGCGGATATAGACATTGGCGTGGAGGAAACGTATATTTCGACAAGTTTTATTGTTATCTGAAAGACTATGAAGTTTCTAACAAGGAATGTGACGCCCCTGAATTTTGCAAGGGCTGCAAATGGTTTAGCAAGGAGGGGATATTAATAACAAGTGATAATGAGGACGATGAATGCAAGGTTGGCGATATTGTTACAAATTTCTATTGCAAAAAGAATTGTTACCATTTTCAACTCGACAAATGCGAAACACCCAATAAGGATGCCCTTGATGAATACGTACGGAAACAGAAAAATGAATGGGAAAAACGTAGGAGGGATATAATAAAACGGCTACAACCTTATAGGGTATTTGCGAAAAGAGTAATACTGAAACTTGACGGGTTTCTTTCATGGATAGACAATGAAACATTTAACACGTTAATTCAAGTTTTAAACACTCCGTCAAACAGCAGAAATGCTGGATTATGGAAAAATGTATTTGCAATTACTGCTGATTTGATAGTTATAAAATATCTTGAATACGACAATACAATAGCAAAAGCAATATCAAAATATTATAAAGAGTAGAATATGAACAACGGAACTCCAGTAAACACCAAGAGCCTTTTGGCTTTCATCTTTAATCAGATGGAGAAATTAAACAGTGGTGAAATTGATGCTAATACGGCTTGTGCGCAAGCAAAACTGACAAGTCAAGCGTGTAACCTGCTAAATTATGAGTTGAAGCGCACTATTGTGCAAATGCGTATGAATGAGATTGCAGGGAGCGCACAGAACACGGAAGTACGCTTGCGTGAGATTGAAAGCAAAGGATTTGACGATACGATTTAGTACGATAACAATAAAACGGAATAGATATGTTTTTAGAAGAGAATACATTAAGCGAAGCATTGACCTTTGCGAGAGTGAGGGAGCTTCCGAAGAAGTACAACCCCGAACTGGGACTGACTTGGATATTGGCGGTTGCGCTGATTAAGAAAAAGAACTTGATGACCGCATACGCTATCGTGGAGCAGAGGGCGGACGGGCTTATCCAGTACAAAAAGACTTTCGGACGGTTGTCGCCCATTGACGGCTTGCTTGCCATCCATCCGTATATGTATGTGGACGAGGAAGCGTTGGCGATGGCGAGAAAGGCTAACAGGCGGACGATTGCGATGCACTATGCGGACGCTGCGGAGGAAATCATTGATTCTGACGATGAGAAGTTTGGCCTTTGGCAGTTGCAGTACGCTATGGATATGCAGAAGCTGAATATGGACCAAGAGAAGCCGAGGTTTGGCAAGGATGCTGTTACGGAAGCTGAGGGAGCTGTTAATCCTGCGGTCGAGGAAGAACTGAAAAAGAACGAGACTATCGCCACCGTAGAGGACGAAGGAGAGTGTATTATTGAGGTTGAGGACGCTAAGGATGCGTTTAAGCCGAGAAGAGGTAGGAAAGTGATAAAGGAGGAATAAATATGGAAGAATTAATTAAGGCGTTTCAGATATTCTTGAAGTACGGTAATAAGAAGTACCCTACATCTTGCGAACATGATATCCTTTACGTTGATATTGACCCGAGCGTTGTTTCTGACGAGGACAAGAAAACACTTGATGAACTCGGCTTTTTCGTTGATGATGAAAATGATTGTTTTGCTTCATTCAAATACGGAAGTATGTAAGTATAAATTGGGAATGGAATATGGTAGATATAAAAGAATTAAGGATAGGTAACATTGTTGTTGGAAAATATTCGTCTATTATCCAATCTGTAAATTCGATTGTTAAGGATGATGGGTATAGTGGTGGATATTGCATACATTTGCTCAACGGTGATAAATTCGGGGCGGATTGCATAGAGCCTATTCCTCTTACGGAAGAATTGCTTTTGAAGTGTGGGTTCAAGAAAACAGGAGATTACGCTTTTGAATACAAGGATGATTCGGACTTGATATTTGACGCTCCAAACGATTGGGGAAACACGGGCGATTACCCTGTCGGCATAAGCTCCATTAACCCTGGTTATCCAGCAATGTATATTCCACATGGGGAAGTGATAATACGCTGCTTGTATCTGCATGACCTGCAAAATAAGTTCTTCGAAATTACGGGCAAAGAATTGGAGGTAGAACTATGAGCGAGAAAAAGACAAGAGCATTATTTATCGCCCAATGCGGTGATAAGTACGTTTATGAATGGGTTGAACCGCAATTTACTGACTTTGGGTGGTATGATACTCCTACAAAGTTCAATACCAAAGAGAAATGTTTGTCCGCTGTCGGCTCCGCTATGAGAGATTCGAATAAGCCAAACGCCCCGATAATCATTAAGGAGTTGAGGGAAACGGTAATTACGGAAGTTGTAAACGAAGAAACATTATAACTATGGCAAAGAAGAAAGAAACCAAAGGCTTCGAGTTCATAATCGAAGAAAAGGACGTGCTGGAGAGAGAAAACTTCGGCTCGTTTGAGATTGTAATCACGAAAGGATATGCCTGTTTTAAGAACTACACAGGCTACCGTGTATCCACTACACCTTACGCAGTAGGAGTGGAAGGAAAGGCGCACGAAACATCGTTGTACGCTTGGTTGAAGTATATGGTGGAGTTCAAGAAGTCCATCGTTGGCAAAGAGAATGAAAAATTTGCCGATACCGATGTTACCAACCAAGAAATGCTGGACGGACTTAAAATTACCACCGAAGCAAACCTTATCAAGCCGCAAGTGGTGTTTACGGACATCGAGGAAGCGCAGAGAGAGGCTATGCACTATCAAGAGTGGTTTACCAAGCAGATGCAGGACTTGCAGGAAGCTATGACTACTACACCGCCCGAAGAAGATGTGAAAGCCAATGCAGAGTTTGAACAAAAGGCTATAATGGCGGAAGAAGCAAAGGAGGTTTTCAATGAGCATAGTTCTGAAACCGAGAAAGGACAGGTATAACCCGGACAATGTTTACCGTATATATATCAATATAGGCAACCATCCTGGAGCGAAGTGGGTTTCATTCAAGGACAGGGCTACCGGAGAAATTACCAAAGGAATATTCATTCCCGATGCGGAAACTGGTGGGATAAGGATTAGGAACGGAAACGTGAAGTTTGAAATTAATGCGATACCTGTAAAGGGAACAACTAATACCCATGTTCTTATTCCTGCCGTATCTAAGGGTGTTGACTGCGGACTTGGCATGAAAGGCAATAAGATTGTTGATTTTAAGAAAGCGGTTATCGGGAATATGTACGTGTGTGGAGAGATAATTAATGAAGACCAAAAAATGATAATCAATGAATTTACTAAGCGGAGAAAGATTAAAATCGGGCGTTATAAGAAAGATTGAACGAATTGTTTGCGATTGTGTAAATGAAGCGTTCACTGTACTTGCGATGGACAGGTATTCGCCTGTGTCGGTGTCAACGCTGTATGACGGAGTGACTAACATTCCTCTTACAAGAAGGATTGCGAGGTGTGCTGTGTTTGTGGTTGCGCATGATAGGTTCGGAGTGCAGTACAACGAGTTGAAGGCGCATTCGGGCATTACGTGCAACAACATAATGAAGTCTGCTCGAAAGTTTAAGGACACACCAGAATGTGACGATATTGTGCGCAAGGTGAAGGAGTTGATTGATGTTGAATTGAAGAAATTTCCGATAGTATGAAAGGAGATGTTTACACGAAACATGATGGCGACAAAGTGGTGTGCGTTGATTTTGGTCACGGAAAAGATGTATCGACTAAAACCGTATTCAAAAAAGGGAAAGATGGATTGATTGTTTTGTCGCAAGAGGTTATTGGTCGTGCATCTGATTTTAATACAGAAGAAAAAAAGAGAAAGGTATTTGAACTATGAATGATTTATTGACTTTCAAGCGTAAGGCGATGATGCTTGGTCTTTGTACGGCATACAAGGACAAGTGGAACAAGGCTGACAACAAGGCGGCTTTGATGGATATGGCTTTGGACTCCAATGGGGTCGAAATGCTGTCAGATGCAGCTGCATTTGGATGGGGTATGGATATTCAGTATATGAAACGGACGTTTTCAGACCACATCAACGGAAAATGGAAGCGTACTAAGGACGGATATAGTTCGTGCCTCTACGTGGACTACAATGGGCAATTAGAGCAATCCTGCACTATTACTACTGTGCTCGCTTCAAAGGTTACGTTCAATGTACCGAAAGGAAGTATCTGTAAGCTGTATGTGGCAGGAGGTACTGAGTTGAATATCACTGGCGAAGGCATCTGTTATGTGTATTCGTATGGCGAGAACAAGGTTACGGGTAACTTTAAGCAATTGAATTGTGTAACTAAAAGTGAGTGGGTAAAATAGAAAGTTATGGCTATAAAAATAACAAAGGAAGCAGGAAAGAAGAAAGCGATATACTTCAAGCATTGTAATAGATGCGGATGTGAGTTTGAGTTTTCAATGGAAGATGTAAAAAATACATTTGATGACCAACGAGAGGGATATGTGGTTCTTTACGTTCCGTGTCCTCATTGCGGAGATATGACTGGAGTAGAGAAGAAACCGATAAGGTATGAATAATATGAAGCACGAAACTTTGTTATATCAACTCAAAAGGCTTGGAAGAAACATAGATGAGTTCATGTTAGAACTATTATCCTCTGTGCTGGATAAGGAAGATAGATTTTGTAAAATGGTTAAGCGGATAGCCCAATCATTATTGAGTGTATTTATTTCTAAGAAAAATAACATCTGACCTACCAAGCGTAGGAACAGAAAAGGCAGCGTGGAAAACTGCGCTACCTGCTTAAAGTGACGGAATATAGAAAAGAAAAAATTATGAAATCAAAACATTTCAGAAAACTAAGAACGCAAGTTAAGTGGTATAAGGTATCACACAGAGAAGATTTGTTTTTTAGCTTCGGTAATGAGAAAGAGGTATTAGCTAAATCTCCTGAAAACGCTTGTGTCAGATACCATAAACGTACAGGTGCTTTCATTAACAAATGGAATCATAACAACATAACTCAATGCTCTGAACGATTGTCAAGATTCAAAGTGTGCATAGGGCAGAAAGTAATGTATTTCGATTAAAAAAATAGATTTTATGACCGAAGAAGAACAGATACAAGCCGACATTGAGCGGTATGAGAATATATCCGCAAGCATCCCCGATGATGGCGATATGGTGGAGCAAGCCAACGTGTTCAGCTCGTCCACGATGCAGAGCGTGATAGAGGACGGTAAGAAGAAACCGCCCATACATAGGCTATGGGGTGATTTTTGGTGGGAGAATGAACTTGTATTCCTTTTCGCGGACAGCGGTATAGGCAAGTCTATCCTCGCCACGCAGATAGCCTACGAGATATGCAAGGGAGAGAGTGAGTATGTGGAAGTGGAAACAGAGCCGCAGAAGGTGCTTTACTTCGACTTTGAGCTTTCGGACAGGCAACTTGCAAGACGGTATGCTAATGCTGAATTTCCCGACACGTTCATTCGTAGTGCTATATCGGAGGATATTAGCCAAGATGAGTTGAGCATGGGGATGATTGACGGAATACGTGATAAGTTGCTTGATACAGGGGCAAAGGTAATGATACTTGATAATCTTTCCTATCTTTCCACACAGACCGCCGAAGCGGAGTATGCAGGGGCGATTATGGACGGTCTGACGAGAATTAAGCGTGAAATGGGTATCAGTATCATGGTGATTGCGCACACTCCTAAAATCGAAGAAAACAAGCCTCTTTCTAAGACGAACATGGCGGGGTCTAAGATACTCTCAAACTTTGCTGACGGAGTGTTTGCAATTGGGCGCACAAAGAGCGGTGGACGGTATCTAAAATTGCTGAAAACTCGTATGATTAGCGAGCCTGACGAAAAGTCGTTGCTCCCCTACTTCAACATCGTAGCAGAGCCGTACTTACATTTCGACAAGGTGGGCGATGAAACGGAGAGGAAACTTCTCATGGGCAAGCCAGCAAAGGACTTCTTCGGTGCGTTATGGGATAGGGAGACAAGCGAGCCTATTCCTCTTTTGGAGCTTGTTAAGCTGATTGTGAGTAACGACAAGACGAAGAATAGTGCAAAGGCGAAGGATGGTAACGCACGGAAGCGGATTGACCGTGCTATTAAGTTCGGAGCTTTGAAAAAGGACGAATTGAAGAATATATATTTGAAAACTGACAATTGACATGGACGTTGAAGAGATAAAGCAAAAGAAGCTGGAATTGAACGACAAGATAGCCGGGCTTCTGAATGAATTTGAGGATGAAACTGGAGTGCAGATTTCGGATGTCGGATTTGTTAGGCGTGTGTCCTACGATGAATTAGGTCGTGAAGTTGGGCAAGAGTATATCGTGGAAACAAAAGTGGGATTATGAACAAGAAAAGTCAGATATATGAGTTTAACCCACAAGTATATCCATTCAGATTGTGGGTTTGCATTAATCCGTCCTTGGAGGACTTGCAGGATAAGTACTATGCTTTGACGGATAATATGGAGCGTACTGATTTTACGCCAGATACTTTGGAATAGGGATACGTTTTGCATCGCAACATGTATTCCCGTAAGTGACAAAGAAAGTGGGTGGGTAGGAATATTGTGTTCTATATTCAGAAAGGACAAGATGTCTGTTGGAGTAACAGCTCATGAAGCAAGCCATATTTATCAGATTCTTTCGGAGTGGGCGGTTTTAGTTTTGATGATGGGGAGGCGAGGGCATATATTGTACAATGGGCTGCCGATTGTATATGGAAAGTAAAAAGTGGGAAGCTCAAGAATTGAAAAATATGTTTTTCTTGTAATTTTAAAAAAGTCTAAATTATAAATATATCTACTCTATTTTACTTGTTTTTCAAACATGATTCATACCTTTGTTGTTATAAACAATATTGTAAGTGTATGGGAAACTGGAGTGAAAAACAAGAAGCCAAAAAGGAAGTCAAGGAAAAGGAGAAGCTTAGCCGGGAAGCACTTGGTAAGTTTTTTTATGACTTGGCTAAAATCTCTTTTACTGCCTTAGTAGTCGGAAGTGTTGTTTCTGTTGCGACACAGCAAGAAAGAATGGAATATTGGGTACTTATATTTATAGGTGTTTTTGTTACCTATATATTCTCATACATAGGATATAAAATAATAAAATTGTAATATATGGAGGCATTAATATCTTTATTTGCGGTAATGGCTGTGATAGGTTCTATTATTGCTATTTGGCTTAATACCAAGTCTGGAAAGAAGTGGCTTGCAAATTTGTAATAGCACACAATGAAGCGGTAAGAGAACATCCTACCGCTTCATTTTTATTGCATTACCACACGAAGAGCTGCCCCACGAGAATTTACATTTGTAGTAAACACCCTGTCTATCCTGTCCGAAAGTATCTCCAAATACCCTGTCTGTGCCCTCAACTCCACAAGCATAGGGTTTGCATCGGAGTATTCGGATTCAAGCGAATATCGAGCGTTCAGCAAGGCTCTGATAGCGGAAATATCAGTGGTTTGTTGGGAAACAAAGAAGCGTATGCTGTTCAATAATCCCTCAATAATTCCGGCGGTTTCTTCGCTCATTGATTGGATTCCTTGTTGGAGTGCCGACAATTCAGCCTTTTTGTTAGGCTTGTACCCCAAAGTTTCCATAAGAGCAAGCAAATCTTCATTCAGACCTTCAAGAGCGGTCTTCCCGATTGACTGAATGTTTGCAAGTTCTTCCTTGGTAAGATTGATGCCTCCTGCGCTACTTTCCGTAACAGACTTATCAATTTCCTCAAACAGATTTTTCAGACGATTTTGCGCAAGCCTCATTGTAGCCTGCTTTACGATTAGGTTTTCAATAAAATCGTCAAAATTTTCATTAAGGGACTTTAATCCGTCTTCTGTCTCGTTGAAAGCATCCATCCATGCCTGTACGAAAGACTCTGCGGCTGACCGGTATTCTTTTTCTCCACCGATAGCACCAAAGTCCATCTGTTCTTGGGACATAATCTCCTTTTTGGTCTTTTCAAGCTCAATTATAGCATCGTTCCATTCTTTAATCCTATCCTTGTCAGTCTTTTTCTTGTCCTGCTCGGCTTTTATCATTGAACGGTAAGAAGCAATTTGGTCATCAAGGTTTTTAATGGTTTCTTTTGTTTTGTCATGCAGGGTGACAGAGTTCCAAGCTGATTCCATCTTCTCTTTCAACTCATCATACTTTTTGCCAAGAAGTTCCACATTTTTTATCTGCCGTTGGATTTCGCGTTCTTTCTTCTTATCCTTGCTGCCTATACCAAATATACTTCCAATAGTCTTACCGATTCCTGTAACTGTTTTGAAAGCACCTGTTACAATGGAGAAAGGTCTTGTCAAGTCCATGCTCTCCAAACCGTCAAATATCTGCCCAAGACCTTCCGTAGTACCTTCTAACCATTCAGGTATCTCTACTCCGAACCCTTCAAGCATACCAGTAAACTCCGAAACTGCATTTACGGCTTCTGCTCCATATTTTGCTACCTCACTAAGACTTTTGTTAGCGGAATCAAGTTTCTTCTTGTCTGCGTCTACCTGTTCCTTCTTTCGGTCTGTAATCTGCTTGTTATTTGCAAGTTCTTCCTCTGACCTCTTGACTACCTCCTTTGCTACGTTGAGTTTAGCAAGAGCTTCGTCTTTCTGCGCTTGTGTAGCGTCTTTATTCTCCACAATCGCATTGTATTCGGATTCAAGTTTGGCAAGCACCTCCGATTCACCTTCAACACGTTCCTTTGAGCCGTCCTCGTTAGTCTTTGTGTAGCCGTAAAGACGTTTCTCTATATCTTCTTGCTTTTCTAATGCCTTAAGATAAGCATCCTCATGTTTCTTTCTGTCTTTGAGTGAGCCGATATAGCTTTTCAGATTTGGTATAAGCTCTTTGAATGGGTTTCTGCCTGCCAGCACCTCATTCAGCTTTTCCATGTTGTTTACGATAGCTCTCACTTGGCTTGGTTGCAAGTCATTCAACTGCTCTTTCATTTGAGCCAGCTTGTCACGCATGGCTACAAGCGTTTTTGTAGATACGTTGTCGAGATTTTGGAACAAGTCAATATAGAAGTCGCTTTCTTGGAATTGCTTCCAAGCGTTTTCGTCCGACTTCATGTTGTATTGTGAAGTCAGGTTTTTATTATACTGCTCTTTTTGCTCATCGGTAAGATTAGCTTTTGCAATCTTCGCCTTTTCCTCATAATACCAACGGTCGAGTTGAAGCTGGTCTGAAAGTTGTGTCTTGTATGCTTTGGTGAGTTCAATTACAAGGTCTTGACTGTCCTTTATACGCTGCTGGTTCAGCTTGTTTAAGTCTGCTAAATATTGCTTGTTGGCATCGGTATCAGCAATAAGGTATTCGCCTTTCGGAAATTTCTTCTGATATTCTGCTTCAATCCCTTTCTGCACATCGTCCAAGGTCTTGGCAAGTCCGGGGAACAAAGCCTGCACTTCGGCTTCGGACAGTCCTGCATCTTTCAGCTTCTGGTGTAAGTCTAAGCTGTTGAACATGGATTCAATGTTATCTTTAGTTTTGTCTAGCTGCTTTTTAAAATCATCTGCATCCTTTTCGTCAAACAAGACATTAGCATCTTTTTGTGCTCCTATCTTCTTCCTAAAGTCAGTAATAATCTTTGCAAGTTCCTGCAAAGCCTTTGCCGTATTTTCCTTATTAGGCAAGAATGCTTCCCCTATGATATTTTTAGGCATCTGAACATCTTTCAATTGGGATGCGTAGCGTTCCATGACTGTCTTAGCTGCCTTATCGCTGCCCATTACCTTATTCAGCTTCTCGTATTCCTTGTTAAGTTCTTTGATAAGAGAAATGCGTTCTGCTAATATGTCACGTTCATGTTTGGGGTTTGATTGAGGATCTTCTTGATTTATTCCTGGTCTAAGAGGAACTTTTATATCTCCCAAGTTATATATATCGTATGCAAGTTGCTTCTTTATATCAGACCATTGTTTGGAAAAATCTCCTTTATCTATTAAAATCTTAAATTGTTCTCTTGTCTTATTACCTTTTATTACCTCATCATTTACGGAATCAAAGATTTCACGTATTTCTTTAGTTGCTTCTTCTTTATCTTTCTCCAAATCTTTCTTTGTTCCAAGAAATGAGCTGGCGATAGAACTTTTCTTACCTGCAAAAAGAACACCATTCTGTAACTTCTCCAAGTAGTCTGCAAGTCTTTTGTAGTAGTCAATTAAATTCTCTCCTTCTTTCTTTCCTTTTACTAGTTCTTGTATGTATTCTTTTGCTCCTTTGCCTAAGGAGGTTGATTCTTCTGAAATCCTTAATAATTCAGCTTGTATTTTGTTACCCTTCGCTATAAAGTCATAGAAAGCGTTTTCGTATTCGTCTAAATCTGTTTCAATATCATCATTACCTATCAGCCATCCTTTCTTTCTGTTTTCTGCATAGTTGGCTTCAATCTTCCTAATATCTTCCAAGAATTCTGTATATTGTTTTTTATACTCTTCAAACTGTTCTTTTGCTTCTTTTTCTGATATATTAGGCTTTATCTCTATTTCAAATCCTTCATTATTCATCTCTTTTACAAGGGATGATAACGCTTTTCTTGTATCATTTTTAGCTATTTCGTCTATTTCTCCTATTCTTAACTGAGCTGTATAATATTTATTGCTACTTTCTCGTAACATTTTGTTGTATTGAGAATGCACATTCCACAACTCATTAACAAGTTGTAAAGCTGCTCCAAGTGCTATTAACGGAAATGATGTTTTGAACGCTAATCCCAAAGAACGTAATGCGGTTTCTGCTTTTGTAAAAGCAAAGGAAAGCAAGCTAACTCCATTTGCAGCGGCTTTTATCTTAGGGAGTAAAACCATTGAACCAACTACAATGCCAAACGCTTTTGCCACTTCGACAACTGTTTCCCAATTATCAATCAATACCTTAATAGAATCAATAGAACCTTTCAGTGTATCTTCGTTAGCCTTACCGATAGAGTTAAGCATCACATCAATACTGTCTTTCAAGTTGGAAATTTTACCCTGCAAAGTTTCGGCTTGAATTTCCTGCATATTGTAGAACAATCCTCCGCTGTCAGTTAACCGTTTGAAGATGTTCTCAATATCTTCAAAGGTTACTTTTCGTTTTGAAATCATATCCACAATTTGGGCAGTGGTATATGCTTCGCCTTTAACTTCTTCAAAGTAGCGTTGCAATTCTCCATACAAATTGATACCTGCTTCCGTAAACTGACGAACTTCCGTACCACGCAAATACGCTGCCGCTTTGACCTGCCCATAAGCAAGAATAAGTCTGCCCATATCAACACCTAAACCAGCGGATACATCGGCAAGTCGTTTTGTCGTGTCATATAACTTATCCGATTCAATACGGTATGCTGCAAGCTGTTTTGTGAATGTAACCAGTTCCTTAATTTGGAATGGCGATTTTACAGCAAGTTGGACGGTCTTGTTGAATATCTGGTCTGCTTGCGCTTTATTCTGTAAAATGGCTTCCAAGGAACGCTGCTGTAATTCAAATTCTCCACGTACATTTGCCAACTTACTGATATACCCTTCAATCTGTGATACGGAGAACACCAAGGCAAGCTGACGGCTTAATTGCCCAGCCGTATCCATTAGGTTCCGGTGGCGTGTGGCCAGTTGCTGCGATTGTACTCCTGCTTGCTGCAAGGCTTGGTTGTGCTTGGCGATGGCTTGGTTTATCTGTTCAAGTGTCTGCCTGTAGTTGGCATCTGTAGTGTTTAAAGACAAACGAGCCTGCTTCAAGTAGTTTATGGCTGTTACTTGGTCACGCAAATATTTGGCGTTTCTTGAATAGTCCAATGCACCTTGCGGCGTAGTACGTTGAGCTATTTCTTGCTGTCTCGCTAATTGTTCTGCTGCTTTTGCCGCACGCCTATCGGCTGCTTCTTTTCGTTGTGCGGTTTTCTCTGCCGATTGTACTCTCTGTTCGTCAGTTTGGCGTTGGTAGTCAAGCTCCATTTTCATGTAACGCATGGCATTAACGGCCGTCTGTTGCTGTTGTTTTGAAATAGTCTGTGTATTCTCAACAAACTTTTTCAAGTCAGAAATACTTTCTTTCAGTCCGGCTATATTCCATCCGCTAAACGAACCTTGCCCTATTTTTTTATCACCTATCCGATTCAGTAAATCTGCTGCACGTGAAAGGCTTTCGTTCATGGATGTGGTTTTCTTTTCGGTATCTCCAGCTCCTTTACTTACTCCCTCAAACGGATTCCCTTTAGACCCAATCGAACTTATCTTGCTGGCTAACGAAGCGATTGCGCTCTCCAATTTGGAAGTATCTACTACCACACTGCCAAACCCGTTTTTCAACGCATCCGCAGCCGTATGTGCATGTTTCTCTATCTTCTCCAACTTCTCATCGAAACTGTCCAACTTCTTTAATACATCGGGTGTTATGTTGAGGAATGCTCCTGCTTCATTATCTGGCATATCGTTATCCTTTTTTATTAATTATGGGCATACCCAAATCATTCAAATTCTTCAAATCGTCAACCGAACTTATCTTGTTGACCTTCTTCTTTTTCTTATCCTTATTTCCGTATTCTACATGGGAAAAATCAAACGAGCTTAACCGGACTTGCCCGACCGTCATTTCCCATAAATATTCTTCACGAGAGCACCAAGTGTTGGAGCGCAGAAAATCAATCATCTGCCCCCATTCGGTACGGGATATTATCAGCTTTGTTCCGTTTTCTTCATCTTCCTTGCCAGTGTCATCTCCCTCACGGTCTGAATCACATTGATACTCTCGAAAAAAAAATCCGTGCTTATGAGGTTAAGGATTTCACCGAGCAATAAAGCCCAATCCTTTATGTCGTATTCCCCCCACATTAGAAGGTCATAGACTTTGTGGTAGTCATCTGAAAGTTCTTTTTTCTCATAATCAGAGAATATCCTGTCCTTGTCATTGAGAAGTGCAAGCGTTATTACATGTGCCACCGCAGGAAGATTTACGGAAAACTCTTTTATCACATCACCCATACTTAGTTTTTCTCCCTTCACAATCTTGCACGCCTGTTCCGCTATGAGCCATTGAACACCGGGTTTCAGCCCTTTTATGCACCACTCTGTGCCGTGAAGATTTACCAAGCTTGGGCTGTCATTCATTATCCTTGCCAGCCGTTCCATTGATTCATCAGAAACTGGAGTACGAGATGTCACAACATTTTTCTTTGGCTGTGTATCTTTTTTCTTCGCTCTATATACTGCCATGATTTGAAATAAAAAGGGCGGCGGAATATAAGCCTACCGCCCTGTGAAACAATCTTTTTATCTATCATTCAGTTATCCTGCTGAAGGTAGTTCATAAGCGGAATCTACATAAAATGGAGTTCTGATAGTCTTTGCTCCATCAGCGATATTTGCATCATACGCTGTCCCTGCGAGATTGATACGCCCGATATTGGAATTTAGAGATTCAAGCGTTAATCTGGAGTTAAGCTGAACTTTAGGAACCACAAATGCGGTCATCGCTTCCCCTTCCTCGAACACTACGTCAATCTTTGCGTACAGTTTCTTGTATTGAGCAGGAGCAAAGTATTTGGTAGAGACAGTAGTCCCAGCCGTAAATCCCATGAGAGCGACTAGCAGGTCTTTTTGTGTGTCTGCAACCTCAGCCGTAAACTGGTATTTACCGAGCTTCACGATAGAAAGAATAGGACTGTCGGATGTTTCACATTCGATGTCGTTTACATCGTTATCGTCTTGAGCGATTGAAGTGGTGTCTTCAACCACATCTTCAAGGATATAGCTGTCGCCCAACGGCGTGTCGTCTTCTTCAGCACCAGTGAACAGAGTTGCTACAATGTAAGAAGGCTTAATGAATTTTTTGGCTGTTGCGCCAGTCTTATTTACTGCCATAATTTTAAAGTATTATTCTGTTAATAAAATGTTTACCTTATTGTTATTCCTATGTTGTACACATTGCAGTAGAAGTTTCCGGAGTTCTTACCTTCCTTTCCTATCAGTTCACGGCTTGTTATTACGAAATGCTTGTCATTGGATTGGTCAATGGCCGAGAACAGCGTTTTTTCCATATCGAACAGTTTTTTTACCGGCTTTGACCCCAAGCTGTCCGTGGACTTTGCATAAAGGAACAGGTTCGCTGAACATCTCGCTTCTCCCCCGTAATCATTCACGCTAAGTACATCCACAACGACCATGTCCATGCTGTCGCTGCTTATCGTCAGCGGAGTATCGTCAAAAGAGATAATTGAAGAGATTTTCGCTTTCGTAAGTAACATGGATAGAAAATTCTCTATCATGCTGCCAGTTTTATATAAATCATTCATATATTGTCTTGTTTACCGTGACTGATAATGCCGAACTTCGCGTTCTTGAATTTCCGTGATAATGCCTTAACTTCATTACGTGCCACTGCTATCACTTCATATTTCTTCTTCACGTTACCTTCTGCATTTTGTAGTATTTCTCCGTAAGGCATGGCGGCTACAACTACCAAATCAATTCCCGGATGTGGCTTATATTTGGATTCCAAGTATTCAACCACTGCTTCATAACCGGTAATTTCCTCACCATACCATTTTTTCTTTATTCCGGGAGAACTGGCAGTATATCCCTTTCTGGCAAGCTTTCCGTCAACATATACTCCCCAACCGTAACTATCTCTCAAATTGAGGCTTCGGTAGGTATAGGAAACTTTAGACAGTTCCTTGGCCACTATCTTCTGTCCCTCGTTTGCGAGTAAATCAACAATACGGGTGATTGCACTTTGCTTGGTCTTTGCCATACTTAACCTACTTCACTCATTTTGATGTTAACTTTCACGCCACCAAGCTGACTAATTTCCATTCCTATAACACGACCGTTAATGCCTATTCCGTAACTTTCCTTTGGACATCTAAACATATCTCCAATTTTTACAGGTGAAATGCTACTTTTTTTTAATGGGAAAAACACGTTATAGTCTGCCATGATAGTGCCGCCATTGAACATCTTGGAGGCTTGCTGTATATCGCATTCGGTTTCAAGAAGGATGGTTTCTTCCAAAGTTTCCGTATTCCCTTCGTTTTTCTCAGTTATTTTCGCATTGAGAGAACCATCCGTATCTTCACCGCCTAGCAAATCACCGTCAAGCAATCCTCCGTTACCGAGAAGGTCTCCGTCCTCCGGCTTTTTCGTTATCACGGTGTAGAATATGCCATGAAACGGATATTCTGCTATTGCTTTTCTTTTGAGACGCATAAGCTATACATCTAATGAATTTTCATTGACCCAACTCATACTACCCGAATCCATGCTTCCCAACGCTTCTTCTTCACCATACTTTTTGTACAGTGCTTTCAGACGGTCTTTCAAGTTTTGGATTATGGGAGCCGTTACCGTTTCACTGCCTACGTCCTGTCTATAACTGCCATGCTGGAGTGATGATGAAGCCACAGACCACGGACCGTTAATGACAAGCTCATATAGTGCGATAAGGCAATGGTCTTTAGTGCATTCGTCTATTTCGGAACGGTCTGAAATAAACATCAAACCGTTTTCGTATGCGATATTTTCAAGCGCATCATTTTCAAAGACAAATCTCGTAAGCCCATTGAGGTATGCTATCGGGTCAAATGATTTTTCCATAACTGCTACTGTTGCAATGTGTTGTACATTAATCGTCTGCCTGACTTGTGTCTACAATGACGTGCTGCATGAACTCGTTGAGGGCAGGCACAGCAGACATAAGTACTTCTGTTCTCCATGTTCTCAACTCTCCGGCATTAGCTACACTATTCACGATGGTACAAATACCATCATTTGCCTTAGCGAATACCTTTTCGATGTCATTAGCGCCAAATCCTTCGCCAAACAGTTTTTGGTCGATTTCGTTTGTCCACTTTAAGTCACAAGGTTTTCCAGCAGGACAAAGTACAGCGTATTTGTCATCCCAACCTTGAACGATTGCAGAGCCACTGTTTGTCATGTTGCGTTCCTTTTCTACTACAATCTCAATTGGAGATATACCTGGGTAGTCCATAATGGCACGCTGAAACAAGTCTGCTGTTGTAGGAGCTGTTGAAGTTGTCGCCACCCAAGCCAATGGATTCTTTTTGTAGCTTTCTACCAGTTCCTTTACCTCCTTGTTTTGCAGGAAGGTGGTATAGAACATATTATAGGTAATCTTCCATACCAAAGCACCATCAAATCCCCATTCATCACGAAAACTTTTTTCAATTTCTGCCATTTGTGACAGAATAGCACAAGATGGGTCAGTCCATACCAATGTGCCGGCAGTCTTAAAATTCTCTTTAGGAACATTTGCTTTATGTATAGGTATCTGAATACCCATACCTATACCAGAATAGTCAATCTTGGCGGTTGTCATCAACTTGCCAGTCATGTAGTTCAGTGTTTGGTGTGCACTGTCAAGTTTCTCCTGCAAACCCAAAGTCCATGCGATTACGATGTCACGGTCATTGCCGAACGCCTCAAACTCCTCCATTTTTCTCAATCTTTCTGCGGAATTCTCAACGAAAGCCTTTGAAATGAAGTGAGGAATAGATGCCTGATAGAACTCAATGCCTTCCACATCTTCCTGTAATCCCTTACCCAAGGGAGCGCGCATATCCATGAGGATAGCCGATTTCAAGGCTCGTGATTTCTGTGTAAACGTGGCAAGTCCGCTCGCATCCGTAGGTGTGGGAGCAGCGTCTTTCTGACATTGGGTTCTCCACCATCCGTAGTTTACGCCGATAAGACCTTTCGTGTTTACAAAGGTCTGCAAGTAGTCACGGTTGTTCTTGCTATCGAAGAACTTGGCGTACCGTGAATTGTTAAAATCTGATTTCATTGTTCAAGTCCTCCTTTTTTTAGATTTCAAACCAACCCTTCCACAAACTCTTGTTGAGGGCTTTGATAGTAGCAGGCATCGGGGACATTCTGTCCTCGTACATTTTTACACCGTGACCGAGAAGGGGCAAGTTGATGGTATATCTAGCTTTGTAGAACTCATCTGTACCTGCTTCTTCATCATCTGGATTATAAAAGAAGTCGGTGTCTGACGGAAAGAATACATTAGGGTTTGTAACAACCGATGTCTTGTTGGAACCTACTTCGGTTGCTTCTACAAGCACTGCTCCCTTAGCAACGACTCCCAATGCTCCACTGAGTGTTAAGTTCCATACGTCCCCTGCGGTAGCATCCGTTTCTTTCCTTACCGCTGTGACTGTAACTGCCGTTCCTTTTTCAGTAAGCGTTGACGGAGCGACCATCACAATATCACCTACGAAAGGTATGTGGTGATAACCGTCACGTACAAGCAGGATGGATGTGTCTTCTGCTGTGGCCTCCTTTGCTGCAACGTAGGTTTTCAGAAGTTTGATTTGCCTTGTGGTGGGGTCGTATTCTGCTAGGTCACCAGCGTATGCCTTAGCCTTTCCCTTGAACGGATTTACGATATAACCACCAATTTCGGGGTAGATAAAGTCATGGTCGCCTGTAAGACCAACAAACACATGACGCTTCCCGCCAACGCTGCCAGATGCTTGGAGCAAGACTCCAGCATTACTGATGCCTCCACCCATAATTTGCTGATTGATGTAGCTCATTTGTTTTCGTTTTAATTGTTACATATTATTATTCCTTCAAGCCTTCTGCAATGTCGTCAAACTCATGTTCCAAGTCTTCCTTTCCGCTTCCAGCTCTATTCGGAGTGATGTTGGGTGGTGTGTTTGAACTAAACTTGTTGTAGCTTTTTACCAGTTTTTCTGTCAAGGCTTCAACATCAGTTTCAGAATCAATGTGAATAAGTTCCAACTGGTCGTTAATCCAATCTTCGTTCTTCACATCTTTCCCTTTCAATGCGGATTTCAAAGAGTTGCGTTTTTCGGAGATTGCCTTTGCAGATTTCTCCTGTTCACGCTCTGCTTTCAAAGTTTGGATTTCTTCAAGAAGAAGGTCAAGTTTGTCCTTGTCCTTTTTGTCATCCTTCTTATCGTCCTTGTCATCTTTCTTGTCGGGATGGTTCTTCTCCCACTCCTTTACGAACTTTGAATTGTCGTTGCGTATGTTGTTATCGTCCTCTTGGAGGTCATCCAAGTATTCGGAAACAGTATCGTCCAATTCCAACTCGTCCTTGTCACTCGCTTTCTCCAATCGCTTGTAGATTCTTTCCACTTTGCCATTGAAACTCCTTTCACTCATCGCCAAGGTTTTCTTGCCGCCATTTGTGAGTTTTGCTTTCAGTGCTTCTGATAGCTGTTCTTTTGTAAACTTCATTCTGAATGAATTTTAATGATTATGTGCGAAAGTAATGCTTTAACAAATAAGCGTAACTATTTGTAAAGGTGCGTATTCGCCACATGGCGAATAGAGTTTCAGATAAGTATGTATTACCTTGTTTTTATAGGGTATTTTTGCATGTATGAAAGAAGAACAAGGACATAGTGCAATCGTAATGAAACCGCAAGAAGGCTTCCAAATGGACTTCGCATCATCCAATGTTGATGTGATTTTCGGTGGAGGAATTCTTTGTGGAGGAAAGCAAACTATGCTCACTGAACCTGTTGTTACTCCGTATGGGTACAAGAACGTTGGTTGTCTTTCTGTTGGTGACATTATATCTGACCCTACTACTGGTCTTACACAAACAGTTTCTGAGTTACATCCCATAGAGGAACATGAGTATTATAGGGTGTCATTTAACGATGGAACTTATACGGATTGTTCGGAAGGGCATTTATGGTATGTAATAGACTCAAATAAACGCCCGTACATAAAGGAAACATATTCTTTATTCCAAGATTATGCAAGTAAAGGAAAAGGTAAATATAGAATACCTATATCTGCTCCTATCCAATTTTCATTCGACACCGACCAACAACTATTGCATGATATAACACCTTATTTTTTGGGTAACTTATTAGGGAATGGCTGCATATCTGATTACTATGTATCAGAATTGAGAAAGGTAACACTAACAACGCCATATAATGAAATAGCTGAAAAATTATCAAAGTCAGGCTACGACATGACACACGTTGAAAAACGAGATAACTGCTGTAGCTATCATATATATGATAAGTATATAAGAGAAAGACTTTTTGAACTTGGCATAAGTGGAAAGACAGCTAAAGATAAGTTTATACCCGACCAATATAAGTACTCTACAATCAAAGACAGACAAAATCTTCTGATGGGATTGATAGACTCTGATGGTAGTGTTGATGATAGGGGAAGAATAACTTATTACACAATTAGTAGTACACTCGCAAACGATGTTGCTTTTGTTTCAAGGTCGCTTGGGTATTGGGCATCTATACACGTTCAGGCTAATAGAAGATACAGCACAAAAGATGGAGAACAAAGATTAGGAAACGACTTATACAGAGTTAGAATATCTTGTAGAAACCCATACGAAATAGTAGGTGTGAAAAGCAAGGTAGATAGGCTTCGTATAAGAAAAAGGTCATTGTGTAAGAAAATTACATCAATAGAGCATATAGGCAGAAGAACTGGCAGATGTATTACTGTTAGTGGTAAGCATGGACTGTTCGCTGTTAAAGATTTCACTGTAACACACAATTCATTTGCCCTTGTGTTATCAATGGCACAACCTCTTATGCTTGACGGTGAGTTCAGAGCTGCAATTACTCGTAAATCTCTACAATCTCAAAAGTCTGGAGGTTCATTCGTTGATGCTTTTAAAACCATTTTCGGTGATTACTGTAGCATAAAACAAGCAGACAGCCCAAGAATATCTTTTCAAAGTGGAGCATATTGCGATTTGACATATATAGATGACACAAATCTCGATAAGATGCGAGAGCAGTGGAAGGGTAAACAATACGACTGTATAGCCATTGACGAGATTACCGAAATGTCTTGGGAAGCGTTCAGCTACATACAGACCCGTAACCGTGGACGAAGCAAGACGTTCACAGGCAAGTTCTTCGCCACCCTTAACCCGAAGCGGAGCCATTGGACGAGAAAGTTCTTGGATTGGTATATCGGAGTTGATGGGTTTATCATTCCCGACAGAAACGGAAAGGTGCGATACTTCTATATCGCAGGTTCTACCGTGGACGATGTGGTTTGGGGAGATTCAAAGGAAGAAGTTTATCGCAAGTGCAAAATTGACATTGACAGAAAACTGGCTCGTATCGGAGGTAACTTCACATACGAGAACATGATTAAGAGCTTTGTTTTCTATCAAGGCAAGTTGTCAGAGAACAAGGCAATGACCGAAAACAACCCCAACTATGTAGGCTCTGTGGCAGCTTCGGGCGGTAAGATGGCACAAGCCCTTTTTGAAGGAAACTTCAATGTTGACCCCGAAGAGGACGAAAAGATACCTATACCTTCTTCATCCGCACAAGGAGTATTTAACAACAACCCAGCCGTTAACGGTGACAAATGGATAACCGTTGACTTGGCAGACTACGGCACGGACAACCTTGTAGCACTTGCTTGGGACGGATTTCACGCATACGACATACTCATATTGAGTAAGTCCACACCGAGAGAGAACGCACAAGCCGTAAAGACATTTGCGTTTGAACACGGCACAGCAGAGAGCCACATCATTTTCGATGCGACCGCAGGACGTTATTTCAACGACTACATTCCCGATGCGATACCTTATATATCACTCAACAAACCATTCGGTCTTTATCCGCTTACCGCAATGACAGTGAAGGATATGTGCTACCTGCGCTTGTGCAAGATGATAGAAAACGGCAACCTCACCTTTGACGATAAACTTGCAGTGCGGACATACACCCATCAGAACTTGAAATACAAGGTTACGGTGGAAAACGAGTTTATCGAGGAATGTTCCGTAGTGTGCTTTGACGATATGCAGAGCGGTAAGAAAAGGCTTTGGAACAAGAAGAAGATGAATCAGATGTTGGGGAAAGGCAGGTCTATGGACTTGTTAGACCCTTGCGCCATGAGGATGTTGCCTTGCGCAAACATAGAGTATGGCAACGAGATACAAGCCGGGTATTACAACTCGCAGGAAGAGAGAAGGGAAATGAGAAACGTGGAAATGGCTGGGAGTATTTACGATGACACAACATGGTATTAAGATATGGTAGGAACGAATGACATAAAGGATATTATCAATTCTCTTAAAACGGAAGGGATTGAAGCTAAGGTAAGAGACGTTGCTTATTTGGCGATGTGCGACACGTTTGTTGACAAGACTTTTGCCGAACAGGTGGCTTATCAGGGATGCAGCAAACCTTCAAATAAAGTGTTGTCGGCACTTGCAGAGAAACTGAAACCATTCGGTATTGGTGCTGTGACCACTATATCCAAGGATGAAAACCGTGAGGAATTGCTGAAAGAAATATCTGAGATGAAAAAGATTGCTGATTCAGCGAATAAAGATGGAGATACAGATACCTACATCAAGGCAAGTAAAGTAGTACTTGATGCACGTGTGAAGCTGAACGACAAGTTCAATATCGAGGAAGAGGAAGGGCAGAAACGCATTATCGTAGTTCCGCAGAAGCACGACATTATATGTAAATGGACTTCGAGAGAATGCTCTGCAATGCCCAGCAAGGAAGCTTGTATGAAGTATTATAACCTTATTGATGCTGACAAATGACAAATGAAGAAATCATATCAAGAAGAGAAACGCAAAAAATAGCTTTGCTACGCAATGCGGATACACTGTTACAGAAGAAACCGTTCTTTAGGGGAAGTAATACTTACTCTACAAACGATTGTTCTGACGGTCAGTCTGCATCCATCACTGAAAAGCGAACGGCGAGACTTCCTCGAGTTAATAAAAATATTGTATCTCAGGAAAAGTTTTTAAAAGAACTTGACCCTATGAGCCATGAAGTGCTTTTTGACCAAAATTTACCTAGTATTTGTGTGAAGTTAGAGAATGGAGGATATCAAGAGATAAAGTTTCAACGTACAGCATTAGCTATTCAAGAGCAAATACTTTCAAGCCATGTTATCTATTTGTGTGGAAATCCTTGCACATTATCTTTAAGGGGGAAAAATCCTACAGATAAGGACAAGGACAACTATACTACAATCAAAGAGTACTGGGTGGATAGAAATATGGACGGATGGCGAACAAAGGCAGTACGTTCACAGCTTGCAACTGGAGACGCTGGCCTTTTATTTTACTATGACTACAAAGGGCGTATAAAATGTCGGCTTATCAGCTATGAGGATGGTTACGTCATCATATCACACAATGATAGCAATGGAGACAGGCTAATAGAAAGTGTCTATTATGAAGATGAAAACGGTATTAAGTATATTGATAGCTATGATGATACTTATATGTATCGAATGCATACCGCTAAAAATGGTGAAGAAGCCGGAGAGGATGGATTTGTAAGGGAACTTCCTATATTACACGGCTTCAGTGAAATACCTTTATGTACTAAACGTGGAAATGTTGCTTGGAACAACGGCCAAAGCCTTATTGAGATATACGAAATTATATACAACATCTTCTTTGTTATTCAGAAACGCAACGGTTGGGGTATCTTGTATATCAAGGGAAACTTGTCCGAAACTACAAAGAAGCTTGCTGGAAATATTATCCTGCAAGACAAGTCAATGGATGGAAACGGAAGCGCAGAGTTTAAAACACCTCCTAGCCCGCAAGGTATGATTGACAGTCTACAAGACTTGTTTGAAAAGATACAAATAAATACTTCATGTACATTCCTTTTGCCAAAGGATGTCAAGTCTAGCGGTGATATTAGTGGATTGGCTATCACTTTAACGCGTGATTTAGATTTAAAAAATGCACAGAAAGGTATTATCGAGTGGCAGAACTTTGCCGACAAGATGATGCGTTTGTTCAAGGAAGGGCTTGCCAAAGAGTTGGTGAATAGCAAGGAAAACGAAAACGCTGTTACGGAATTCGCCAAGCTCCGTGTAAGCTGCAAATTCAAGATATGGCAACCGTTTAGTGCAACGGAGTATAATAATATGCTTATCTCAATGAAACAAGCTGGCATTCTTTCTTCAAAGACAGCTATTGAAAAAAATACTGAAAGCACACCAGATGAAGAGCAGAGAGTAGTAAAAGAAAAGAATGAGACGGAAGGACGTATAAATAAACAAAAAGAAACAGTAGAACAGATAGATGTTGTAAAAGAGTAATATGGAGAAGCAGAGCCTATACATATACAAGTTGGATGCGCATGGAAACAAGGTGAAGTTTCCTAACGACACCATGCCTGCAAAGTTGGGTGAATACACCTATACCGCACAGCGTATGGCTGGCACTCCTACCCTAACCGCTACGCTTAACTACCCGACTTGCTTGGACGAAGAATGGAGCGGAGAAGAGTTTGTAGAGTTCAGAGGTGAAAGATACTATGTAGGTCAAGTGCCGACTTCTTCAAAGGATAACAAGAGCATCATGTACAAGCACGAACTGCAATTCGTTTCGGAACGTATCGTGCTTGAAAACGTGTACTTCTTGGACGTTGTAACGGATGGTGCAGACACTTATCACTCCAATTCTACAACCGTGAAGTTCATGGGCGACATAAACGAGTTTGTTTCTCGTCTGAACGCTTCCATGACAAAATCGGGAATAGGCTATTCGGTAGTGATTGACGAAGATATTACTTCCGAAAGCAAACTTGTGTCGCTCGATAACGTGTACCTTGCCGAGGCGTTGCAGTCCATATACACCATATACGACCTACCTTATTACTTTGTAGGAAAGGTTTGCCATATCGGATATACTGAAAATGTAATATCCACTCCGTTTGAATACAGAAAAGGGCTTATATCTATTAAGAAAACCAACGCCAATTACAAGATAGTAAATCGTGTTACAGGATTGGGAAGTACGGAGAATATTCCTTTCTACTACCCAAATGACGATGCGACAGGAACGATAGAACGTAGCCAAAACCTAATGCCTTCCATTTACAGGGAAACAGGAGGTGCAGAAAGGTTTTATAATGCTTTGAACGATACCTATAAGATACCAGAAACAAATGATTATTATACGTTTAAGAATACCTATTCCAAAAATAAGGTAAAGGAGATTAAAGTTGATTTCAGCGATATTAAACCGACTATTGAAGGCGTTACAAATGCTTCGGGTCAGTTGTTCGGTGAGATTGCGGGCATTGCTTTTGATGCAAATGACAGTGATGAATTGGGCACTGGAGAAGGTAATAACGTGTTCAACGGTACGGACGAATATGTACACTCTTATTTCTATATTAAGCTGCACGTCTATAACGGTCAATACGGTTTTAATCTTTTTGAGCAAGGCTTGGAAGGTGGTACGGCAATTATCAACATGACTACTGGTAATTGTGCCGCTTGCGAGTTTGAGATTGGAGTTACTTACAATGATAGTGAACCTAACAGAGCATTTAACCCCGTATTGGTCGATGCGAACGGCAATCTTCCAGCAGGCGACTTTGAACAGAAGGTTACTTCGCAAACCTCACAATATGTAGAACGTCAGCAGAACACTTCGACTAATGAGGTATGGATTGCCATAAAGAAAGATAACACTTCTTTTGGTGTGGTAATGCCGAATGCGACAAACAACTATCGTCCGCAAATAGGTGACAAGTTTGTGATTACTGGCATAAAAATGCCTAAATCGCTTGTAATTGCGGCAGAAGACAGATTAGAAGAAACGTTAATCAAGTATATGTCTGAAAACAACGATGAAAAGTTTTCATTTTCATTGAATTTCTCACGTGTCTTCCTTTCGGATAATAGTAGCATTGCGGCAATACTGAACGAGAACGCACGTATGTACATAAAGTACAATGACAAAGAGTACCTTATGTATGTCAACTCATTCACTTGCAAGGCTGACAAGAATTGCTTGTATGACATATCCGTAGAGCTTACAGATAAGCTGTCTGCAAACGTATCCTCATTACGAAGCACCATTACAGAAATTGCCGGGAATATTATAGGAAGTACGTTAGGAGGAAACAATATTTCAACGACTGATATTTTAGCAAAAGTTTCTCGATATTTTCTCAGCAAAACACATGACGACCGCACCCCCTACAAGTTATCTTCCGACACCGCCTTTGAGGTAGGTCAGTTTGTCAGTGGAAGTACAGGAGGTATCATCATGGTTGACAAGGAGACAGGCCAGACTTATGCGGAGGTAGACAAACTAAAAGTCCGCATGAAAGCCTATTTCGAATCACTGGAGATACAGAATGTCAATTCCGTGGGTGGAAAGATTATGCTCACCCCCGGAGGAGCGGTGACACTGATTGACGTATGGACCAAGGGATATATTGAATCGACATATAGCCTGACGCTTGCCGATGGAACACCCATCATGCTTGCTGATGGCAACGAGTTGATACTATCAGAGCGAGAACCGGTGGAGAATGGTGTGCCTGACGGTGTGTACCGCTGTTGGTTTCTTGCCGAGCAGGATGGCGTGGAAGTAGAGAACCGATTCCGTGCAGGTTTCCAAATTCAGAGCAAGAACTTCAACATCAAGAAGCCGGGAGAATACCAACAGGTGGCGAACCATTACTATTGGCGTTTGTGCATGGGTGCCAGCAGAGAGCCTCTTGAGATAGGTATCTACAAGTTGCACTATATCGACCTGAGCATGGCCGACTGTGATACTGGTAGTGACATTCCGGCAAAAGGTGACACCGTAGCACACTTAGGAGCACGTACCAAGTGGAAGGGCATTGACGGTAATGATGTGACGGATGAGAGCAATATTGACGCACAGAATGCGGTAATCATGTCTTCTACGGATGTGTTCAGCCCAAGCGTCACTCTCTATCATGGCATAGACTCCTATTCATATTTGAATAAAGAGTACGTGGAATACGGAGTGGACAAGATTAACAACAAGGCATTCTTCCATGTGTACGGTGATGCATACGTTGGAGACCGTGACGGCAAGAGCTATGTGAAATTCACCCAAGGTGAAGGTGTGGAAATAAAGGGCAAGCTCTCTGTGGGCACCACTATCGGTAACGGTGATACCATTGAAGACGCGCTCAAGAAAGCTTCCGAGAAGTACAAAGAGGACTTGGACCCTCTGAAAGACTACATCAACAAGGAGTTGGACAATATACAGAATCAGGTGGACGGTGCGATAGAAACATGGTTTTATGAGCCGGAACCTACCCTTGATAATCTCCCTGCATCCGACTGGACCACCGACGATTTGAAAAACAACCACCTTGGTGACTTGTACTATAGTGGAAATGGTAAAGCCTACCGCTTTCAATACGAGCAAGGAAAGGGATGGTATTGGAATGCCATTACCGATACGGATATCATCAAGGCTTTGGAAAATGCCCAAAAAGCACAGGATACCGCAGATGGCAAAAGACGTATCTTTGTTCGCCAGCCGCAGAACTCCGATGCATATGACATAGGCGATATGTGGGTCAACGCCACTTATGGAACGACCTACAAGGACGATATGCTTAGGGCGAACACCGCGAAAAAAGCAGGTGAAGCGTTCAGCATCTCCCATTGGGAGCTTGCGTCCAAATACACCGATGACACGGTGGCGAAAGAGGCACAGAAAATAGCCGAAGAAACAAAGAAAGCGGCTGAAAAACTGGATGAGACAGTAGGCTCCATGAAGGACTTCACTGACGAAGCGTTCAAGGATGGTATCGTAGACAGAGGTGAGGCGGCAGCCATTCAGAAGTACCTGAACACTATAGCCACAACCCAAAAGGATGTAACGGAGTCTTATAGCAAGATTATAGAGAACGAGCTTCTTGATGAAGGTGTGGTAAAAACAGCGCTGGAAACGGCATACCGGCTTTTCAACAATTCGGCACAAGAACTGATTAACACAATTAACGGTGTCATTCAGGACGGCAAGACCACTGCTACAGAAGTGGCTATGGTGGACGGAAAGTATTCCGCATTCAATCTGAAATATGGTGACTTTATCGCCCATATCAATGCCGCAAACAATTATATACAGGAAAAGTTGAACGCTTCCATCAAGGAGATTTCAAAGAATATAGGGGATATATCTTACTTGACGAAAGCACTGAAGGAATACACCAATATTGAAGGAGGTCTTATCCAATCCTCATTGTTGGCATTGGGATACACCTCTGATAGCGGATTCAAGATAATGAGCGGCACGAACGGTGTATACCAGTCCGACAAGCGCGGAGGAGGTATTGCATCTTGGTGGGGAGGCTCCATGCTTGATAAATTTGATTATCCAGAAAACGGTGCTCCCGAAAATGCCGCCAAGGGGCTTGTCCGTTTTGACGGCACAGGATATTTCGCCAACGGTGCCCTATGGTGGGAAGAAGACGGAACACTTCATGCAGACCCCTTGTCTTTCTTTGTCGGAGAGGAGACGGTAGGCGTGTTGTTGTCGGCATTTAAATTCCTCCGGTCTGCCGAGTTTAAGTATATACTTGAACCGCAATATCCGTTCACCGATATAAAGGCTATAAATTCGGTTAAAATAGGCAACGCCCTGTTGAAATATGACGCGACCAACAATGCCGTATATGTGGAGAAGGAAGACGGCACTATGGCTAACTTCTACGCTACCGGAGAAGTATCCGCATTCGGTTCGACATCAGGCGGTTCAAGCGGTGCCACCTCATTGCGCATGCTTGACGATGTAGACCTTACTGTTCCTTTGTCGGACGGTCAGGTATTGACTTATGATTCTATTAAAAGCAAGTGGACCAATAAGAAAGGTGGTGGTCTTGATATAAGTGCGATGTGGGCAGAGCTATCCAAGTCAGACACATCCAAGACGATTCATTTCTCCCATATACCTGATTTGAGCAGTGTGTATGCCAAACAGGTTAAGTTGGGCACGGTTGCTTATAATGTGGCTAGTGGTGTGATATCGCTTCCCGCCTATCCGACGATACCGACCGCGTTAAAGAATCCCTACGGACTAACTATAAGTCTTAACGGAACGAGCCAAGGCTCTTACGATGGAAGCGCTTCGAAGAGCATCAATATCACGGCTTCGAGCATCGGTGCCGCAATGTCTTCGGACTTGTCTAAATACGTCCTGAAAGCGGGTGATACGGTAACAGGAAATCTTACGATTAACGGAACGACAACGACTAATAATATAGTCCTTAACAAGGCTGGTAATTATGGTAATAAGATAAACTTCGGTGACGGTGATTATGTATATCTGAAAGAAGTAACTGATGATGCATTGACTATATACGGCAGCAAGGGCATATATCTTAACGGTTCAGGCTTTGGGTATAGTTTTGGCTCAAATGGTTTGGTTCCAACATCCGGAAACAAGAATCTTGGAGGAGGTTGGAATAGTAACATGTGGAGCGCGGTTTGGGCGAGTAAGATAGGGTGCAATATTATCGGTAATAACCCCGATGATGCTCATGATGGCGGAAGTCCTTGGTATGGAATTAAATTCAGTGGCGGTGCAAGCGGAATGGACATATCAGGGTACTATGGGATTGGGTTTTATACCAATGCCGGCAGAATATTGCATTTGAATGAAAATTACGTATCCTGTAATAATTTACGTAATAGCGGAAATTTAAATAACACCGGTTCATTCGTTTCCAGTATGACAGACAGATGGACTCTTGATTGGTATATATTTTTCAACCCTGATAATGCCGTATTCAGAGCCAACCAAATATCTCTAATGAATGCTTTATATTGTAGGCCTATACTATCGTGGGTAGACTCATTAGATGGGCAAGGTTGGCAAACCAGATATACTATTGGAACATATAGACCTGGGGACTCGATGTGGGGTACAATGCTTATAGGTGTATCCAATGCTGATGATGGAGGAACTCCCGGAATAAGATTGGAACTTGAAGCAGAAACCAATAGGGCAGTCGTTCAAGGTTCGTTGCTTGCAAGTGGTGAAGTTACCGCTTATTCGGATGCCCGGTTAAAATCATGTGTAAAACCACTACGAAATAGGGGGATTATCGCTCCAGTCGCGTATATCAAGGACGGAAAGGAAAGTATAGGGTTTATCGCACAGGACATGATTAAATTGTATCCTGAACTTGTATCTGAGGGAAGTTCGGAAGAACACTACCTTTCAGTCAATTACGCCCAATATACGGCAGTATTGCAGGCTCAGATTATCGAGATTTACGAAGAAATTAAAAACTTGAAAGACAAATTTATAAATTAAAGGCTATGGTTACATTATTGGTTATTTCGATTATTTTGTTTGTATCCTATATCGGATACGCGATTGGTAAGAACGGTGTCCCTGCAAGCATCAGCGACACTTACTATCAGTTCGGCAAGAAAGGTTGGCTGTTCACCGTATTCTGCCTTGCCGAATCATCCCTGTTGATTGCCTCGTTCATTGAAGCTAGCAGGGAAGAGTACCAGTTCTTGGCGTTTATATCGAGCGCTGCCTTGGCGTTCGTTGGAGCCGCGCCATTATTCAAGGAGGATTTTAACCGGAACATCCACTATGCGAGTGCGGGAATATGCGCCCTTGCCTCCCTTACATGGCAGGTGCTGATGGGTATGTGGTATATTCCTTTTATAACCTTCATTGGCGGTGTAATCGTGTTGGCATGCCTTAAGTTCAGGAAGCCTATGTTTTGGATGGAGATGTGTGCCTTTATCTCAACTTTCATAACCCTGTTACTACTCTATTAAGATGGCAAATTCAAATAACATAATTACATCCCCTGTTAATCTGAAGAGCGACGTCGCCTATATACTTGGAGCCGGACTACTGCATATAAGTTCGCTATGTACGCATATCAAGATTAACATATGGTCCAGATGTAAGCCTGTGCATATAACATCCGCATCACCCGACAGAAGTATGCCTGCTGACGGAGAAGGGGCATGGTGGAAGGGAACGATGAATAATTGTGGAATCAAGGCTCCCCCTGTGGCGTCCTATGAAGAGATTCCGGGATTATATACAGCCAATAAAATGAACGGATATATATACGAGAAGCCTTGGGGAGGAAGCAACAGTCCATACAGACTGGCTGATTTCCTGCTGTATAAACATGATGCGCTACCACCGTTTCACAGCTTTCGCTGTGATTCAAAAGCATCTCAGTATAGTTCCATATCATGTTCTGTCGTGACTAATATTACGACAGCAGATAAATCGGGTCCCGGTTCGGTAGCATTGTCTGACATAGATTTCGGGACGAATCTCTCAACATGGTGGTTTGGTGCTATGCTGGTCGACTCATCCAACAGAATCATCAGGAAGTTGGCCAATGTAAGGGCCGGAATGCCGTTGGAAATACCCGCGAGCGGTCTGACATTAGGGCAATACTACGATGTATATCCGTTCTTGTGTATGAATAAGATTAATAGTATCTATGACCCTGATTCGGTCAACTTATTCTTGCCGGTGATGAACTGTTCTCCCGGAAGAGTGAAGTATGTATCAGAAGAGGAAGCGGGAGGGCTGACAATCATGCTGACTGCCGAATATGTAACCAATTCGATGACAGGATTGAACACCGCGGTTAAATGGAAACTTAAACTTACCTCCACCACCGGAAACAAGACGCTGAGAAATAATTGGATTACACTACGACGCATAGTATCGGATGAAGATAATGGAAGGCAGCAATTACAGGATTTCGACCTCGTCCAAAACAATACGGTTGAAGTATTTGGAACGTTTGATTTGCTCGATTTCCTTAGTGAATACTATGTGTATCTGCAACTCGACTCGAATAAGTATACCAAGAAGGCTTACCCATTCCAGCCGATGCCTAATCCGGACCAACCGGGGACTATAACTTAAAATACTAATCATTAAAATTAAAGATATGGAACTAATTAGAAAAAAAGAAAGCATTACTAGAGTTTACGAGAATGGCGAAGCCAATAACACGGTAAATGATATCCAATACATCATATTGGATGGAGACGCTTATGTCGGAACGGCTTCTATCGTGCCTACCGGATTCAGTATGACTGTAGGTATGAAAGGCAGCATCGAAGATACGGAGAACATGCTTAGAAGCATGCTGTCATCTATCCCCAAGGAAGGAGGCGCAAAATGAAAATCAACGAAATCATCAGACGCATGAGTTTTTTACAGCTCGTACCGCTGAAATCGGACGAAGGCACTCCCCTTTCCAATAAAACCAAGGTGAAGATAATCCTGAACCTTGTTGCCTATGAGAAGGCGGTGGATGACTTTAACAAGGATATGCAGGGAATCTATTCCAAGCTAAAGCCCGAAGGATACGATGAGCATGCCTTTGCCCGCGTAAACAAATTTGAGAAAAAGACGGATATCACCGAAGACGAAAAAAAAGAGCTTGAGTCAATCAAGCAGAGCGAAGAATATCTCTCTTTTGCCGAGGCGAAAAAGACGTTGCTGAAAGAGTATGAGGAAGCAAGGGCAAGTGCCGCGGAAGGCAATGACTACAATGTCAGCGAGAGGGCGTTTACAGACGAAGATTTGGTTTCCATTGCAGACGTTATCCCCTCTGACAAAGAGTTTTCGATAGGACGAAACGAAAGCGGTGAAATCAAGGTAAATGGTATTACCGTATTGGCGGAGATTGGAAGAATATTTATAATATAAAATAAATAGTTATGGCTGGAAAAACGATTAACGAACTGGCTGAAAGAACAGCACTGAATGGAAATGAGAATATTCCTTATCAGGAAGGAAACTCAAATGGAAGGATAAACCCGAATACACTAAAAAAATATATAGCTCCTGATTTATCCCCTTATCAGAAGACTGCGGATGCCGACAAGAAGTATGTGGCCAAAGAAATAGGCAAGCGACTGATGACCGATGCGGAAGGTACGAAGCTGGCAGAGCTTAGTAATTACGATGATTCCGCGGTTAAGAAACAAATTTCCGATGAGGTATCCAGAGCGAAGACTGCCGAACAGAACAACGCAAGAGCTATTGAGTCCAACACAGCCGCCATCACCGTCAATGCGGAAGCCATTGAGACCTTGGCACGAGAATTGGAAGCCTTGGGAGCATGTGGATTCGCACGAGTCAACGGTAGTGCAGACCCTGATGCGCAGGTAAGCTTCGGCGATACCGCCAAACTTCGCGCATTGGCATCACACCTCCACTTGGGCGCGGTGAAAGATGGCAAGCTGGTCAAGCAATGCGCACCCGGAAGGCTGACAGCGTCCGTAGACGGAAAAGAAATAGCCATTGACGGTACGGATGGTGACATCATGAATTTTACCGACTGTGACCTGTATTACCTGAAAGCCACCATGCCCTACACACCGCAAGGAGGGACGGAAGCCGAATACAACATCGTGGCATTGTCATTACTGCCATTCGCCATCGGTGGAAGACAGGCGAAACGCATCAGACCGTTCGGCATCGTTCCGGGGGAATGTGTCACCGCCAAACTGGAAGGTGATACGGCAAGCTGTGCACATTATGTGTACAACAAGAATGCCATAGGTACATACAATGCACCGATGAACATTTTCAAGCAGAGCTACAAGACAAGCGGTGGAGGCTACCCTACTCAATATGTATCGTCCATACAGTCAGTCAAGAACGCACAGGCGAAGAACGCGGATGGTTCCAACCGTCCGTACATGGGGATGTACTATGAGTTTTATGAAATCATAGTCTGTCTGATGAGCTTCGAGATAGGCACATGGGCACATACAAGGCTGAACCTGTTTGGAGTGGGATGTACCACATTAGACAGTGTCAGTTCGTCTACATTCGTAGACGATACGATTTCTGCGAATAGCGGATGGAAGGCAATCGTAGGCAGCGAGATAAAGTATAGCACCCTGATGGGAAGTAATATGATTACTCTGGCAGGCTCAACGAGTAAAACCAATCTGATAGGTGGTGTGGCAGGCAGTTCGTGGTATGGATTTATGGAGCTAATGGAAGCTCAACGATTACTGGACGGCATCAGCAAGGCAGGACTTGTATCGAAGATAGGAAGTATCGGGCATATATTCTCCTTCGATGCGGAAGGTGGCGTGACTTGCACTGAGGACGGCTCTGTCAATCTGTCCACCGGTGCAGGCATGGAAGTATGTAAACATTACTACGTGGTTAGAAATGTCCCGGGTTGTGCGGGAATGGCAGACGGAGTAATGACAGCTGTTGTAAACTCTTACACCAAAATGGAGTTCCAAGATGGTGCGACATGGACCGATGGCACGGCAATGAATGGCGGAATCGGCATTCTAAAGCGCTCAATCCCTATATATAGAGGTTGGAACTTACCGTTAGCAGGACTGTTCAGACAGATGGATGGAGCCTACTATATCGTCAGGAAGGATTCAGCTGGTAATAACCTTCCGGTTCAGTTCCGTTGCGCCTCTGATGTTAGCCGTGTCCCTGTACGCACTACTTACACCTATCGTGTTCCTGATGATGAAGAGTGTGATATGGAGATAGGATTGGATTTAAAGAAAGAATATCCGGGGATTAATCTTCCTGTGGCTAATGAATCATGGTTCAAGAAGTCAGACTATAACTTCTCGCTATTCTGCGCAGAAACAACAGGAGGAGGTTCAAGGAGTTGCGAGAATGCCTACCTATGGTTATACATTAACAATGATGTATCTGCCGGTGAGCGTTGTCTTCACGGCTCTGTTGTCGGTTGCGCTGCGGCTAATGGCGATGCTTCTGCTCGGGCTGCGGTTTGCGCTAATCGGGCTGACCATAGCAATGGCTTTTGCGCTGGGGCTTTCGCTGTCCCTTATATCGGAACCAATCAGAGCAATGCAATGGCATAGCACGGCTTAGTGATGAAGCAATGGCTTAAGCTTGTCGTGGTGCTAAGCCGCACCACGGCATCGCCAACAAAAAAAACTAAAATAAAAAAATAACCAATCTCAAATGTTTGCAACAAAATCCAACGGACTGAATCATTATGATGAACTGCCTCGCCCTAATTATGGCGGGTACGGCGGTTCGTTGGTTGCGCCTTCTGATGAAACCTGCACACGGAATTGTCCCGACCCAAGCAGTATGCCGGTGGAGCTGATAGGCAAAAGCGTGGGCATGGGATACGGCTCTGTTGTCGGTTGCAATGCGAATAATGGCAATGCTTCTGCTCGGACTGCGAATTGCAATAATCGGGCTGACAATAGCAATGACAATTACGCTGGGGCTTTCGCTGTCGCTGACGGTATATCATTCGGGACAATCCATGCAACGCGTGCATCAAGCACTAAGATAACGGACAAGCATGCCGCCACAGGTGGGTATGCGCAATGTGATTACGGATTGCTACCTTACTGGGGCGATAACGCGGAAAGCAATGCAGAAGCTACCGGAAGGGATGCTGAAAGTATATGGGCCAAATTAGAGAATGCAAATAGCAAGAGAAAGTTGAAAAACTTGAAGGGGTTCTTCTTGAATAGGGAAATCGTGGAGTATGGATTCGACCGGTGTATGAGGAACGCTTCTCCTTCTCCGGAGATAGAGTATTACAAGAATCACAGGGAGGAAACCATCGTAAGGATACTCAAGGAGTTGAAGGAAGAGGATTACAAGCCTTCCGAACTAATTCACAGGGCTATAAAGAAGCGTAACAAAACCGACAAACAGAGATATGCAGACATCTATGTTGTATATGACAGAATCATTCAGAATGTCATTCTTACAATAGTGGAGAAAAAGTTCAGAAACATGTTTATCCGCAACATATACAGCGGCATAAGAGGGCGTTCGCTACTAAGTAATGACAAGAGATACTGCATGGTTAACATCATACGGCATTGGGTCAGTACGCATCCTGATAAATGGGTAGGATTGACAGATATCAGGAAATTTTACGAGTCTTTGGATGTGAAAGTAGCATTGGGTGTAATGTTCAAGACGATAGTATGCCCATTTACGCGCAGATTACTGCTTTCGGTTTTTTCCAAAACAGCAACCGTTCCGATTGGAGGCCCGATGAGTCAGTTGATGGCGATGCTCACCCTTCTTGAGTGCGACCGCATGATATTGGAGAGATGGGATGTGTTCTTGTGTTGTTTTGGTGATAACCGCTTGGTAGGCGGGAATAAGAAGGACATTCAGGATATTATCAGCTTTCAAAAATCATATTATGCGGGCCGGTATAATCTCGAATTGAAAGGTGATTACTCCATACGAAAGGTAAGGGATGGGTTCCGTTTCTGTAAGTACGACTACAAGGACAGTTTCGTCCACGTAAGAAGCGAGGTAAAAAGAAGGGCTATTCGTTCCTATCGGAGAGGGAAACAGCATTATGCCGGGCATAAGGGATTGCTGTTAAAGACAGACAGCAAGCATTTGAGACATCTAATAGAGAATGAGAATATGGAGCTAAGGAATAGTAGAGGAATGAAAGTTCCTGATATGATGGGCGACAAGAGAAAATTCCACAACTTCGCTGATGATACAGAGATATGGATTATATCCTTTCGCCGACAAAACACCGATAAGGAAAGCGGGTATTTCTATTGGGTACAGTTTATCACCATTGACAAGGATGGGAAGAAGCACCTCTATAAATCAAGCGAAGGAAGTGAAGAGATTAAAGGGTTCTTCCACTTGGTGGAAAAAGGTGAAGAAACGCTCCCAAAGAAGGTCAAGATTCGCAAGGATGGTACGAGGTGCTACTTTGACGGTTACCATACCAGCAATGAGGAAGCTTGCAATCTGATTTGCGAGCAATTTGGAATAGAATGAACTTAAAGTAAATAATTATGAAAACGGAAAGAAATGAATTTGACGTTCGTATGCCTCTTGTAAGCTATTCAGGAGGAAGAGCATTGGTATGCGTCAACGAACAGACGGTTACTTATCCTGAGATGGAAGGCACCGAAGAGAAGACAGCTTATGTATATGATACATTATGGGTGGAATGCGATGCTGACACCGAAGAGTCAGTAAGAGAGTCACTGGCATTGGAGCTGGAGAACCGTATCAAAGAGTATGATGTATCTGACAAAGTCAACTCATTCAGTCTTGGAGGGAAGCGGATGTGGCTGAGTAAGGACACTCGTGTTGGCCTGATGAATAGCATTAATATCGAGAAGGATGCAGGCAAGACCGATACGGTTCTATGGTTTGGCGGCTTGTGCTACACAATCCCGATAGATTCCGCATTGCAGATGCTCTCTTCGTTGGAGTTGTATGCATTGGCATGTTATAATGTCACGCAGCAGCATCTTTCTGCCATATCCAGCATTAGCACGATTGAAGGATTGGTCGGCTATGACTATACCATTGGATATCCGGAGAGGTTGGCTTTTGATATTTAATATAAAAAATCCCTGCACACCTTCTCAGGCCGGCAGGGAAAACACATTATAGTATTAATCTTAAAAACAGACAAGATGAGAGATGTTATCTACAACTTTATCCATGACCACATGATGATACACATTGTGCTGATTGCCTTATGCATTGCTGCTACTATCGGAGCCATGTTCATCGACCTTATAACAGGAGTCATGAAGGCGAAGCAGAGAGGCGAGGCAAGGACATCGGCAGGTTACAAGAAAACCGCTGTAAAGGCGAAGAAGTACTTCACGCCATTTATCGAATTGTGTTTCATCGACTTGTTGTGCTGTATCGTTATCCCCTTTCCGGTATTCTCCATGATATGGACTGTATACTGCATTTTTTGCGAGTTTAAATCTGTGAGGGAAAAATCGTGGGAAAAAGCGGAATTGCGCAAGGCTGAGAAGACAATGAGTGTGATTATCGAGAATAAAGAAGATATTGCAAAATTGGCCGCTCAAATACTGTTTGAGTCAAAGAAGGAGGAAAAGAAATGAAGTACTTTACAATTGCCGAGTTATGCCGGAGCAATACGGCTGACCGTATGGGAATTAACAACAGATGCAGACAACAGCATGTAACCGCTCTGACTGCACTAGTAGATAACGTGCTTGACCCATTGCGCACATGGTGGGGAAAACCTATAACAGTTAACAGTGGATATCGCTGTCCGGAACTTAATGCGGCTGTCAAGGGAAGCAAAACCTCTCAGCACATGAGCGGTGAAGCTGCAGACATTGATACCGGGGACAGACAGCAGAATAAATTGCTGTTTGAGTATATCCGCAAGAATCTGCCCTATGATCAATTGATTTGGGAACATGGTGGAGATTGGGTGCATGTAAGTTACAGAGCAGATGGTAAGAATCGGAATCAGGTATTAAGTTTATAAATATACAATTATGGCATTAAATGATATTACAAACAGTTTTGAGACGGTAGGGAGTTATAAGGAATATAAGTTTCAACCGGCAGAGCAATTCATCGGCGTACAATTATCTTTTGAGGAAGAAGGAGTGGCGAAAGTCGTAATATATCAGAGCCTGGACGGTGAGAGTTGGGTGCCGTTTGAGATTGATTACGGTGTTGGTAAGACATATCAGAAGAACATCGAAGGCATCCTTGCCAGTCAATATATCAAGATACAGTGCAACTTGCCTCCTGTCAAGGCGTTAATTTTGGAATGATATGGTTAAACCGAACACTATAAATTTGAATTCGGTGCGTCTGAATACGGTCGCACTGAATCACATCGGAGGATACCCGAACGGATGGTCGTATGAGAGGAACGATGAAGACGGCATTATGCTGGCAAATGGAACCAAACTGTTGTTGGCGGACAGACAACCTGTCCTATTATCATCAGGATTGAAATTCGTAAGACAAGTCAGGAGTAAATCATTTTAATATCATTTACATTAATATGAGAACTATAATTTATCCTATCATTTTGCTGACGTTAGCAATATGATTGAATCTTAAACGAAGAATTAAAATGAAATGGCTTCCTTACATATTAATCGCTGCATTCGCTTTCGGTTTAGGATGGTTTATAAATCCATCCCCCGAAGCAGTTATAGAGGAAAGAACGGATACGGTATTCAGTTCAAGCGTAATTATAAGAACGGATACGGTTCCCTACTACCTTCCTATGCCTGTCTTGTGTTGGCATACAGGTGATACTATCCATGTAGGAGATACGGTACTACCCATAGAACAGAAGGTGTATACAGACAGTAATTATACGGCTTATGTCAGTGGTTATAGTCCGAATCTGGACAGTTTGAAAATATATCCTAAAACCGTTACAATCACTAATGACATCCATCATGTGATGAAGATAAAGCCTGGTAGATGGGGAATGTCAATCACTGCCGGCTATGGCTTTGGCAAGGATGGGTTATCGCCGGCTGTTGTGGTTGGGGTAAGTTATAGAATTTGGTAAAAACACATAATATGGATAATATTCAAGTTTTTAGGAATAAGGTTTTCGGTGAAGTGAGAGTAGCCGGGACCAGTGAAGAGCCTTTATTCTGCCTTGCGGACATTTGTAGAATACTTGATTTGCAGACAGGAGCGACAAAGAATAGATTAGATGAAAAGGGTATTAGTCTGATTAATACCCCTACAAATGGAGGTGTACAGCAGCTTATATATATGAGCGAAAAGAACCTCTATAAAACGATTATGCGCTCCGACAAACCACAAGCCGAACCTTTCCAAGATTGGGTTTGTGGCGAAGTCCTTCCCTCTATCCGTAAACATGGAGGATATCTTACTCCTGACAAAATAGAGGAGGTATTAAGTAATCCGGACACTATCATACGTTTGGCAATGCAGCTTAAGGAGGAACAATCCAAAAGAAGGGATGCAGAAAAGCATATAGATATCCTGACTCATACGAACAAAACTTATACGGCCACGGAGGTCGCAAAAGAAATAGGCATGCGTTCGGCCAATGAATTGAACAGATGGCTTGAAAGTGAAAAAGTACAATATAAAGTAAATGGAACGTGGGTGCCTTGTGCCGGTTATGCGAATTTGGCATGGTTTGAAATCAAGCAGGAAGAGCTGGACAATGGGCGTATAATTTACCATAGAAAGATAACCGGTATTGGCCGTGACGGAATTATCAATCTTTATCAGGAAGGGAGGTGCAAAATGAATTAGTAATAATCAACGCTACGAGTAGAAGCGTAGCTATTAAACTCTAACAAAAGCAGTTCTTTCGGGGGCTAAGAATTAAAAAAAGCCCCCAACATTTCTCATATTAATATTGCCACATAAAAACATGATAAAGCATAAGACACCTTATGTTGGGGCTAATATCTTCAACATAAATATCTTATGCTTTGTTCATCAAAATCTCATGTTTTATGCGGCGAGGCAAAGATAAACATAAAAATTAGAAAAAACTATGTGTAAGTCAGAAATCTTTGCCAAGATAATCAATATTGTTTCAAAAGAAACCGAAGTTCCTGTAGACCAAATATTATCCTCTGATAAAAACATGGAAACAGTGGACGCCCGGTATCTTCTTGTATCTCTTCTTTCCGAAAGCGGCATGTACCCTTCACAGATAGCTGTTCATGTCCACAAAACCAAACGTGCTGTTAACTACATGATATCCAACTTCCATGAGAGAATGAAAAGTGGGAAAATGTTGAGAATATATTGGGATAACATAAAGAAACTGTTGGGAAACAACTGATTTACCATGAGCCGTGGAATATGTACTTTTGCGTACGGTCAACTAGTGACCGGATATCAAAATACAAATACTTATGGAACGAACTTATGTTTTTAATCAAGACGGTGGAGGTGGTGCAAACAATGGCTTGCTTGCATCCATTCTTCCATCATTGCAGAACCGTGGCATTGACACAGGTTATCTGATGGGGCTTATGGGAGGAAACGGTAATGGCGGTTTCTTCGGTAACAACGGTGGTTTTCAGGACATCATCGCACTTATCGTCATTGCAGCCATCTTCGGTAACGGAAATTTCGGTTTCGGCGGCAACAACAATAAGGGTGCTGATGAAGGAAGAGAAATGATTATGCAGACGCTTAATCGTAATGGCGTAGACATTGCATCTCTCGCTCAGTCATTGAATACTTCATCTGACCAAATCCTTGCCGGTATTAACTCTGTATCACAGGCAATCTGTGGTCTTGGCAACCAAATGGGTCAGAACACTAACAGCATCCTGACTGCAATCATGCAGGGTAACAATGCTCTGACATCCCAAATCTGTAGCTGTTGCTGCGATATGAAGCAGCTTGTGACTACCCAAGGCTACGAAAGTCAGCTTGCCATGTGTAACCAGACTAACACGCTTGTAAATGCAGCTAACCAAAACACTCTGTCATTACGTGACGGTGCAACTGCAAACACGAACGCTATCCTTGCCAAACTTGACGCAATTCAGAACCAGGCATTGCAGGACAAGATTGCATCTCTTACTGCGGAGAAGGCCACATTGACGGCTGAAATCTCCCAACGTAATCAAAATGCCACTATCCTAAACTCTGTAGGTCAGCAGATTGCTCCTTTGGCGGCTGGATTGCAGGCATTACAGAGCGATGTTGATGGAATCAAATGTAAATTACCCAACACTGTTCCAGTGCAATACCCAAATATTGTTGGTGTAAATCTTGACACATATCGTGCTGCCGCATTTGGAGCTTATGCGGGTGATGCTGCATATGGTCGTAGCGGTTACGGATGCGGTTGCAATAACTACTGGGGTTAATTCCGGTAAGAAAGGAGGTAATTATGTGGCCTAACTTTTTTACAGGTTTTCCGTTCCCTTCAATTGGAAGAGCGAACTTAAATACTCTTCCTACGGTGGCTGTAACGGTCGGTACCGAGAATGTGACTTTGGAACTTCCTAACCATGCGTTCCGAAACAGGGATTATGTCGGAGGGTTCTATGTCAATCTTCGTCAGGCTATACCGGCAGGGACGACAACAACTCTCCCGATATTGATAGGGACTAACGGAGACACAAGACCGTTGATGGCTTATAACAATGAGCCTGTGACGGTTGCAAATATTGCTGGAACCGGTATCTATGAGATTCACTATAACAAGTACACCAACGAATTGTATCTTGTTAATGGCGGATACAGACCGACATCAGCTCCAGCCCCTACAGTGGAAGCGGCTTCTTTGAGAAGCAAACAGTAATTAACATGGAGTCTTGTGGTGGTTTCCAAAATGGAAATAGCCACACTCCTTTAAAATCAAACAATCATGTTTCAGAATTTAAGAGCTAACAATCAGCTGTATGTACTTCATAAGGAAGGAAAGCATTTCATTGAAATCGGTTCTGTTGTAAGCGTTTCCGCTCCAAAGCCGAAATACCCTACGATGACCCAACCTTTCCCTGCCCCTCAAATGGAAATGGTGGTGGATGTGGTGGCTTCCATTAACGGTCAGAATGCCACGTTTCAAAACCTTCCAGCAGGTGGCGACATAGCCGATTTTGGTCAGAACGGTAATATCGTTGTGTCTTGCTCACGTGATGCGATGAACAATGAAATATCAATGATAAAACAGAAAAGCACGGACATTGTAAACAGCAGGGACTATAATCTTGGGGTGATAGCTTCATGTGATGAGATGCTGACTATGCTGAACCCAGAATTTGCTGAGAAGCAGAGGCAGGAGCAGGAGATTAATATTCTAAAAGGGCAGATGCAGGAAATGAGTAAGAATATGTCAGATCTTATGGTTCTGAACAGGCAGTTGATGGAACAGCTTGGTGTAAATGCTGAAGCATCTAAAAACAAGAAATAATTATGGGAATGTGGGAAATATTGGAAGAAGGTCGTGACGATTACGGACGCGGCTTCGGAATGAGAGGCAATGAGGTGGAAGAAGCCTATAAGGAAGGTTGCCGTCATGGTTATGAGAAAGCCATGAAAGAGATGCGCGGAGAGATGGGTTTCCGTGAAGGTGGAAGAAGCTATTCAAGCGGTGGAAGTTCTTCAGGGATGGATGAACGCAGATATCCTGGATACTTTCCTGAATATCCGCGTATGGATGAAATGGGCGAACGCAGACGCAGACGCGCTAACGGTGAATTCTATTAATAACGGAGGGGTGGAATGCCCCTCTTTTTAAATTAAGGTTATGGAACAAAGATTGGACACATACAGCAGATTCCCATCAGGCATGAGGGAATATTTGGAAGCATACGGATTTCATTTCAGCAAAAAACTTTATGAATGGGCCGTCTCAAAAATGAAAGTGAAAGACGAAGCGACAGGAAAGGAAAAGAAGCTGGAACCGTGGAGCAAAGACGAAGTGGACGACATGCTGAAAGCGAACGGAATTATCATTGAACACGACAAGGGGTATGACGTTGCTTATGTTGCAAACATGTTGAAAGCGGATTTCTATAAAAAATCATTGGTTGACGAGGCACACTTATGCAAGCACATAAAGTGCTACCTTGATGATATTGACGGAGACCCTTGCAGGGCATTTGACGAGTTTTTTGCAACCTGTATCGGTAAAGGGATTCCTGTTATCTGGTCGGATGTGATATGATTGTCCAGGAGTTCTACATACCGAAATATGGGGACTGGCACGTCAAGGTATATTATGCGGTGCATACCTACTGGGCCAAGGATATCATTGCGAACCTGTATCGTATAGGATGCAGTGGTAATTTTCTCAAACAGGCGTACCGTAATCTTACAGACGGCAGGATGAATACCGGCCTTACCTATTCTGACTACAGGAGAAGAGAAACGGTGATGGTTATTTCCCTTACATCTACCCCTGAAGAGTTTCAAAATTCGTGGGACCACGAAAAAGGTCATTTATGCCGGCACATCTCCAAGGCTTTCGGAATCGACCCTTATGGCGAGGAAGCGCAATATCTCAGCGGATATGTCGGTCAGAAGATGTTTCCTGTCGCCAAGAAATTCTTGTGCGAACATTGCAGAAAGGGACTGGAAAAATAATAATCGAATAGAAGCGTTCTTTGACTTGTTGGAGCCACCGCTTACACCTATTGTATTTCTTTGCAAAATATGATTATGAAATTTAAGCGGTAATTCCACACAAGACATTACCGCTTTTTTAATGTCTGAAACTAGTTATGAAAGAAGATAAGTTGAACATATTACTTGAACAGGCCGATGATGTTCCTCATTGGATGTTTTGCCAATTGCTAGCCATGATAGAATGGAACGTATAGAAAGGTTTATCTACAGGCTGATACCCTTTGTCGTATTGATAAGGGTTATATCGTTGTGCTCAAATCTTCATTAGCATTATGTCAGCTTTCATGTACCTATGACTATACCGCCATAGGCACCATATCTTTCCTTGAATTTTTCATCCATAAATAACTATTTATATTCCTCCACTAATTTCCTAAACTCCATTTCCGCATCCACGGCTCTTTTCTTAGCTTCTTCCATTTTGGTAAACTCTTCTTCGGAGATAGTGTGGCATCCATCTAGCCATGAGCTATAATTACAGCTTGATATGCCCAAATATGAGCAACGCATGGTGTAGTCATACCACTTGATAAGCTCGTCCTCGTGAGGGTCTTCTTTCAATTCTGTAACAATAACGTCCATATTGAAAAAGTAATCGCCACAACATGCAATACCTCCTATATCCTCCGCTACCCAGCTTTCTTTTGCATCCTTATAGTCAAACTCGTGTTTGTCACAAAAGATTTTTAGCAACTTGTTACAGGCGTTGTAATACTCCTGCAACGCATCAGTTATCACTTGTTTGCTTGTATAATTACAATCCATATTCTTTCATTTTATTTCTTAACGTTGTGACGCTCACTCCTAACATCTTAGCCATTTTCGCTTGGGGCATCCCATCAGCGATGGCGGTTTGAATCTCTTCCTTGGGAATGTTGATTCTTGCCGCTTTCGCAGGGTAATTGACATTCTCCCCATTCATTATATCCAAGTACTTATGTTTGTATTCCTCATTGCATTTATCCTTCGTCACATAAATGACAGTAGTATTGTTTATTCGTAGAGGGTATTTCCTCTTCTCCTTACCAAGACACTTGTTTATTGCTTTGTCCAAATCATCCGAATTATTTGTAATGTCGGGTTTATGCCGTTTATCAGGATTATCTTTTTTTCTTTCATTTAACTCTCTATCTGTTGCTCTCATCTTATTATCTTTATTTTGTTATACCAGTGTGAAGAAAAAGGGAACCATCCAATTAAGAATGATTCCCCGAAAATGGTTACTTTATATAGTTTGCTCATGGTTATTTCTTTTTCAAATTAGACATCACACAACCAATCACTTCATAAATAAAAATGGCAAGAAAAATAGTTGTCCATGGATATTGGTTCACCAGTTCATAAAATTCTCTCATAGTTAATACAACTTTCCGTTCAACATTGGTCTTAATTCATTGTATCTCATCTTCTGATTAACATTTTTATACATATTTCCAAATATATCCATTACTATGTTTCCTTTTTCCATTGCAAACTACGCTTATTAATGAATCTTTTATTCCAAGTTCTCTAAATATCTGTTTGGAAGATTCCCATACTTTAATTAAAGTACCATCCAAAGAAAATTGCGCTACTCTTTTAGGAATGTGAGCTTTCTGATATATTAATACTTTTGAATCTATTACTTCTTTTGAGTAATTCTTTTCAAAACACCAAATATATCCATACATGGATGTTGTTCTCCCATAACAACATGAGCTAACATTTGAATGACGGAATCCTAATTGCCTTTCTATTTCACATAAAGAATCCCATCTTTTAATAAATTCCCCACATAATGAAAATTGGAAAACGGGTAGTGATTTAGAAGGTGAGTTTCTCCCACTCATCCCAACTCTAATGTTGTGGGTACCATGATTGCAATTTTCTTTAGCGGAGCACCATTCAAGATTTTCACATTTGTTGTTTAACTTGTTCTCATCAATATGATTTACTTGTGGTTTGCCTTTTGGATTTGGGATAAACGCTTTTGCAACTAATCTATGAATTTTTACTGTTTTCTTTAAATTAGGAGATCTTAAAGTTACGTATGGGTATCCTCTTTTCCCAGTTCTATATTTTAATATTTTTCCACAAAATGGCATATTTTCCCCATTCTTAGACAAAATAGTTCTATCCAAAGATTTTACTCTACCTAAGTTTGAAACTTTATAATGTCCTTCAAATCCTGAAACATCTTTCCATATTTCATATTCATCACTCAGTTCTTTATCGTGGAAACCGTGCTCACAGGCTGTCTTATAAGCACGATTTCTTAATTCGTTCAAGTTAATATGTTCCATAATCATATAAGTTTTAATGCTTCCAAAATACCAGCTTCAAGTGCTTTTTCGTAGGTATCATATACCGGATAGCCGTTCCCTTTGTTTAATTCAGTCACTGTCTTCTGTTGGAGCATTGATTAGCGATACATTTCTATAACCACTCTATTTTCTTTCTCTCCGTCATCAGGGTGTACGTCTGTATAGTCAATGACCGAAAAATCAAATAAATCCGGAGAAAATACAGTTTCATACCCACCTGAATTTTGAATGATGTTGATTTCCGCATTCTTATCATTCACAAGCATTAATTCGTCTATTAAATCTTGTACAGTATTTATCTTCTTCATATTTAAATACAATTATCAATATAAGTCTGTTTATCAACCATATCGTCTTCTGATTTTTCAATAAGTTTGCAAAATGTAAAAACATCACAAATGTGTTCTTCAATTATTATATATAAACCGTATCTTATATGGTATCTACATATAACATTATCACTCCAATCAATATGTTCCAGAACTTCATTTGCTATCTCATCACAAACACAAATAAAGTCTAAATATTTATTTATAGCTGGTGTTATTTTGCCAAAAATCTTATCACTTTTCATGTTTTAATCCTCCTCTTTGGCGTTATCATCATAAATAAAGTCAGCAGAATCTAATTGGGCTTCTGTAATTTCAACCTCGTTTTCATCCTGCCAATGCGTTATCCGTAAATGAATTTTCTTACTATCTGCATCGGTTAAAAACCCATGTACACGAAGATATGCACGACAAAGGTTTGCTATCGCTAATTTCCTTCTATTATCACTTTCCATGATTACTTTTTTTTATTGTTAATACAATTCTCTATTTTACTCATTGATTGTCGCATATCGAATTTGAAGCTGCCTAAAATCCTTTTAGCCTTAATTCCACATAAAGAACAAACTACAATGTCATAACCTTCTTTATCGCTTACAACATTTTGTTTCACCCAATGATGGTTGGGGCTTATTTGGGAATAAGACTTTGATTTACGATTTTCTGATTTTATATCCTTATCTGATAACCTGTCTTTCCCGCACATTGTTTTAATGCGAGCTAAAGCAGCAAAAGCAAGTGCAGCACCTTCACCGCATTTGAATTTCAAATGATTATCAAAGGCTTTCTTGTCAAACCCAAAATCTTTCCCACATCCAGGGCATCTATAACCCATATCTCAATTCTCCTTTCAAATATCCGTTCTCAGCACACCAACAAAGCATTTTATAAGCCGATTCTAAAATTGTAGATTCACTGAAAAAGACTAATTGTTCAATATCTCCATCATCATAGAATACACTTACGCCAGTTTCGTGATAATAGATGTTCAATTCAAACTCATAATCATCTGTAATGATACACTTGGGCAATTTGTCGAGAATATCCTGCAAGGTGAACGTAGGAAGTACTTCATAGGAAGTAAAACCACAAGTCATAAATTCTTTTTGCAAACTTAAAAACCAATTTCCTTTTGACTCATCTCTAATGTCAGAGCCATGTGACCTTCTTACCCAATACACACTTGCATCACTCACATCCAATCCAAGTGATTGTAAATTCTTCATTTGGTCAATTGATAATACTATCTGTTTCATTGTTGTTCCTCCTTTTCTACTTTTTTTACTTTGCCACGGTTGGTAAAACCATGACAACTAAATATATTACATAACCATTCATCGCATAAGTTATCTGTTTTATTACACTCTTCATGCAAAGAACATGTTTTACATACATCAGGGATAAAATCCTCTATCATTTCATGCAGCACTCCATCAATTATTATTCCGTTCTTTACTTCCATAATCCTATCATTTAAATCATTTTACAAATTAAATCAATCAGTAATAAGGATAGAGTAATACAAGATAGGTATTTCCATAGCTTTACTTTTCGTTGGTAATATTTCTCTTTCTCATTATACAGCTTATTTACCAATTTTTGACAATCCTCTTTGTAATGCTTAAATTTGTCATTAACATAATCCGAAATATCGTCAACAATGCTATATTTTATCTCTTCCGGTATGGACATAGAGTATCCACGTTCACCGTAATTTAGTTCAGATACAACAGAATAATATCTTAATCTCTCTACACCGTTTATTTTAAATTCCAGTTTAATAGGGTTCATGCCATCATTAAGATATGCCAAAAATTTCTTTTCCGCTAATTCTTCTATCTCCTTTTCATTTAAGTTTGCCATACGTTCTGTTTCGCGAAGATAATCTTCATCCACAACAAAGGCATTTGCCTCAAACCTATATCTAAAACCTACTCTGTCACTCATCTTTTATCTGTTTTAATTATTACTTGATTGGTGTATTCAGGTCTTATTACAATAGCCGAATCACAGCAATTCACTTCTAATTCACCAAGGCTATCTAGGGAAATTATAAACCTTTCTCCCTTTTTGTTGAAAACATAAATACCGCTTGTTGTTTCTTCTATATTTTCTTCTTCTCTATGATTAACAATACTATAAAATAACATAATCACTTTTCCTCCTTAACTTTTATGTTTATCAATAATTGCTTTGCCTTCCATTCTGCACCAGCGATAAATCCTTCTTTAAATTCATCTGCACCACATTCACAGCAATCAAATGCTGTGTTGTGTCCATTACAGTATATGCAATAGTTACGCTCTTCGCACGGATATTCTCCATTGCAGTTATAATGTTTATGAATGGCTTCTCTTGTCACTTCTTCTACTGTCTGTTTCATAACCTAATTGTTTATCGAAAATTTTAATACATTCGAACGAACTTCGCAGGGTGCAAATCTATTTAACTCACGGATTCCCGCCGTGCCTGCCAGTTCGTTATAGTTTTAATCAACTTCCTTTAATTCTCCGCCAACCAACATATACCATGTGTCAGCCTTAACTTTCTTTCCGTCAACTACTACAGCTTTCCAATCGACAATATCATACGTTTCATTATCTTCTTCTGCTATAACCAAAATTGCGCCCATTCCGCCTCTTACCTTGACATTGTTACCTCTTACCACTGACAGGCCATTTAATCCGGATAAAGCCTTTCCTCTTGACGTGGCAGCACCTCTATCACCAGCCGTGGCAGCACCGCCATTACCAGCCGTGGCAGCACCGTAATTACCAGCAGTGGCAGCACCGTAATCACCAGCCGTGGCAGCACCGTAATT